>Ga0209212_1000041_pt1 | contig 270668 bp, 254 predicted proteins | sample RifGroC2_FD_183996 | JGI IMG/M metagenome (GOLD analysis project Ga0209212, IMG submission 183996) | Groundwater microbial communities from Rifle, Colorado, USA - Groundwater C2 (SPAdes) (version 2) | ecosystem: Environmental > Aquatic > Deep subsurface > Groundwater | place: Rifle, Colorado...
AGTCCTTTGATCATCATGTTCAATCCCTTGAAAATAAAATGATTAACCGTAATTTAATTGTCAATGAACTTATTATATCAAGTGTACATATAAATGCACAAAGTTTAACTAATTTTTAGAGGAACCCTTAAGCATAGAAGTGTCGTTTGGGTCTGTAGATTCAATTGTCCGCCAAAAATAGGAGTTTTCTGTGCCTTGTGCAATTAGGTTCAGGGTTTCGGTATTTCTCTCGAGCCATTGTTTTATGTTAGCAATATCGGTTTCATTGGCTTCAGTAAAAGTCTTGCTTGTGCAGTCGTAACCTGTTTTGCCCTGTTGTTCATCGAGTATCTTTGCGGCCTTTTCATATAGCGGCGCTGCGTTTTGCAAATCGTCGGCGGTCGGTCTGACCATTTTATTTGCGACTTCGATATAATTGGTTGTTATGGCAGGTTTGCCGGTAATAAACCAAAGAACATAGAGAACAAATAAACCTATAATTATGCAGGCTGCCTGAAACGCTCTGATAATTGTCTTTACCCATATCGGTCTGCAGCGTTTTTTTGCGCGTCGGGCGAGGTCGGCAATCAATTTCGCATCGCCGAAATTTGCGATTAGTTCTTTGGCTCTGATTTCTTTTTCGCCGTCTGATTTGCAATCTCTTATCGCATCTTCAAAATGGCCGATAAGCTCGGCCTGTACATCGGCACGGACGCTTTTTCGCCATTTCATTTTTTTGATAACAAGTTTGATATATTCGGCTGTGCAGGCAGGCAGATTTTTAAAATCAGATTGTTTATCGTCATTTTTCATATTTACCTCTCCGTGAACTCTGTGTCTCTGTGGTGAGAGTTTTTACACGCCGGCAAAGCTTGTGCCGAATACCAATTTCAGGCTTTTGAACAAATCGGCGAGCTGGCTTTTGTCTGTTTCGAGCCTTTCCTTACCTTTGGATGTGATGGAATAGTAGCGTCGTTTCCTGCCGGACTCGGCTGTTTCCCATTCGCCTTTAATAAGTTTTTGGGATTCAAGATTGTAGAGCAGCGGATAGAGCGTTCCCTGACCCAAGGTGAGGATTTTCTGGCTTTTGTTTTCGATGGCCTCGCTCAACTCGTAGCCATACATTCTGCCCCGCGACATAATTTCAAGAACCACTACGGGGGCAACGCCTTTTAATAATTCACGTTCAAATTTCATAATTATCTCCCATTAAGAGCTTCTATTTTTTTCAGACAACCGCGTGGGCTAAAGCCCACCCTACACATACTATGTAGTACAAAGTATGTAATGTCAAGTATAATTTTTTAAAAAAGAAAAAAGATATCAGACTTCAGATGTCAGAAATCAGATAAGCGTTTTTTGCGCATAAAAAAACCGGCGTAAGGCCGGTTAAAACTATTTTTATAAACGAACTGCGCTTCTTCACCGGGCGCAACTTGTTATTTTATCAGCAAAGTGCGATATAACTGGCTATCGCAAGAAAAAGTATCCGTTTCTTGTTAAAAGTGAACGGTGTCCATATCTCATAATAAAAACTTCTAATAGCTGCCATTTCCTGCTCCATATTTATTTCTAAATCAACCACTTCCTAATACAAGGCCGATTGTAGCAAATAAAATGGCAAAATGCAAAAAAACGCGGAAAAATTTTTATAACATCTTGTAAAAAAAGGAGTTATGAAAAATAATTTTGGGTGGTCGGCAATATTTTAAACGCATTATCAATACTGATAAACCAATTAGTCAGTAGCCAATAGCCAGTAGTCAGTAGGAGGATTTGGCCTGAAGGCCGAGGCTCTTTTTACAAAACAGATTTTTAGGTCGGACAGGGCGATAAAAGACAGGATTTATGGGACGTTTGCGCAAAAGCCAATGATCGGATTCGAACCGATAACCCCCGGTTTACAAAACCGGAGCAAATCGAAAGTAAAAACAACACAACAATTTGTGGGCAAAAGACTTACAATAGCCGCATAGATATATCAGCAAATCACTTTGCTCCCAACTTGCCCTCTGCCCCTGCAAGAGACCCAGATTTGGTATCCGTCATTGAAAATTGGCCTACCCTGCCTGTGCATATCAAGGCAGCTATCAGCTCCCTAATTCAAATCAAAAATACGGATTGCTCCCAGCAGTCAGGCGGCGATTCTACTCCAACATTTAGCACTAAACAAGAAATAACCCCAGAAAGGACGTATTAAAATGAAAACCAAGAAAACAGAATTAACAGAGCCATTGTTCAAGAAAATCCGGCTGAAAGACATGAATCCCGCCGAGTACAACCCGCGGGTGATTTCTGACGAAGCGCTGAAAGGACTTCAGAAGTCGCTGACGCGATTCGGGTGCGTTGAACCGATTATCGTGAATATCCGAGACAATCGGAACGTGATGGTTGGCGGGCATCAGCGGCACAAGGCACTTATGGAATTGCATGGTGGCGATTATGAATGCACCTGCGTCGTGGTCGATTTGAGCATATCCGAGGAAAAAACGCTCAATGTAACTCTCAATAATCCACATATCCAAGGTGATTTCATAGATAACTTATCTGAGTATATCGAACAGCTCAGACAAGAAATCCCAGAGCAGGACTACCTTGACCTGGCGATTATTAAGCTCAAAGGTGAAATCGATGCCGAGGTGGTCGATGGTCTGACCGACGAGGATGATATACCGCCGGTGCCTAAAATTGCCATTACCAAACCAGGCGACCTGTATCTGCTCGGTGGACAGGTCAAATGCCCGAAATGCGGAAAGGCACACAATATATGAAATGCGAACATTGCCAACATGAGTTTGACATATCACCCGCAAATGTCTGTGGCGGTCACCGCCTGCTTTGTGGCGATTCCACGAGCAACGACGACCTCGCGTTACTGATGTCCGGTGAGACCGCTGATATTGTATTTACCAGCCCACCATACAACGCTGGAGACAATTCACTCGGTGGTAATAAAAACATGACCGAGCAGAAGTATGCTAACGACAGCGATGACAAGCCATCCGAGGAATATCTGTCGTTTTTAATGGCTGTGATTCTGACTATCCAGAAGCATAGCATATACCAGTTCATCAACCTCCAGCAACTGGCTGGGAACAAAATCGCTGTTATTGAGTTGCTCCATGCCCTGCGTAACCATTTTTGTGATGTGTCGATATGGCACAAAGGTGGCGGTCAACCAGCAATGTGTGAGTCGGTAATGAACTCCCGCTTTGAGTACATCTTCATCTTTGCCACAGAGCCGAATCCGACACGGCAGATAAAGACGAATGCGTTTAGGAACATATCAAACGTGTTCGAGCTTAACCCATCTGGCAAGAACTCGTTCTCGGATGTCCATGCAGCGGTGTTTCCAGTAGCGTTTGCAGAACATTACATTGCAATGGGCGCAAAACAGGGCGCAATCGTACTTGAGCCATTCTGTGGGTCGGGAACATCAATAATCGCATGTCATAAGAACAATCGGCGATGTATGGCGGTCGAGATAGACCCGCTGTATGTGGATATTTGCGTGCAGCGTTGGGAGGATTTTACCGGCAAAAAGGCAATTCGTATCAGAAAGGAACAAGATGAAAACTAAATGTGAATGTGGACATGAATTTGAATATACCCGCCAGGATGTAAAGGACGCTCATGTGCTTTTATGCGGCGACAGCACCAAGACAGAAGATGTCGAGCGGCTGATGGCAGGTGCCAAGGCAGATATGATTTTTACCGACCCACCATATAATGTCAATTATGAGGGATACACCGAAGAAGCACTGACGATTAAGTCCGATGCTATGACGGAAGCTCAATATATCGCGTTCATGGGAGCATTTTTTACGCAATACAAAGAAAACGCCTCCGATAATGCGGCTGTGTATGTCTGTCACGCCTCGGCATGGCAGCGTGAAACAGAGTCCGCGATGCTGGCAGCGGGTATAGAGGTCAGATGTCAAATTGTGTGGGTTAAGAATACATTTGCATGGGGTTTCGGTCGTTATAAGTTTAGGCACGAACCCATCTTTTACGCACACATTAAAGGCAAGCCAGATAATTGGTATGGCGACAAGACGCAGAACACAGTATGGGAGGAGAAGAAGCCATCTGCAAACCGCCTGCATCCAACAATGAAACCTGTTGAAATCGTAGAGCGGGCGATGGTGAATAGCTCGGTCGCCGGAAATATCGTATTGGATTTATTCCTGGGGTCGGGAACCACGCTGATTGCGTGCCATAAGAACAACCGTGTAAGCTACGGCATGGAGATTGACCCAATCTACTGCGATGTGATAGTCAAACGATGGGAGGAGTTTGCTGGCAAGAAAGCAGTACTGATTAACGACAAAACCCCAACCGCTATGGCTGGGGTTGAGGAGTAAAAATATGGTTGTGTTATTTAACCAATTCAAACTTGCCTCGTTCGGTTTTACGGAATCTGGCATCGGCTCCCTTTTCTTTTATCTCGCGCGCGATTGCGGAATAAATCGTAGCCGAAGGAGTCTTACCAGCGGTTTTCCAGTAGCCCTTTTCCAGCATCCGCTTGACCATCTCCTGACAATTGAGCGGCTCGCCAGCTTCTTGGAGAACACGCACCGCCGCAGTCAAACCACCAGGTTTGGTTGCGGTGCGTTCTTTCTTGGCGGTTGTGTCTTTGCTTGGCTCGGCCGCCTTGTCGGGTTTGGGATGATACACACCACAGAGGCGGTCGGCGGACTTGATGATGACATCTTTGTTGGTGTTGGCGTTGACACCGACCCAATGGCCATCAGGGTTTTGGCTCATAATGCGAACAGCGATAGTGTTCTTACCAATCTTCATTGTGTAAAGCCCGTTGATTTTGATGTCTGCTTTTTTCATGGTACTACTCCTTTAAAAAAATTAATTGTTTTCTTATCTGATTTCCTGACAATCGGTCATCTTGACGACCATCTGTTTTGGCTGGTTTGGTTTTCTGTTGGTGACGTTGATGTCGTACCGGCCATCCATGTAGACTCCGACAACTCTTCCGCGTGTTCCTTTGTTTTTGCCTTTTGTAATTCTGATTTTCATTTTTTTCCCTTTCTAAATTTATGTTCTATGTTGATTACATCAGGCCAAGTTCTTGCAAACACATCAAGTTAAATAATCGATTATTTTGAAATATGTCAGATTTATTTATGACTGACTAAGTTCTATAAAAGTTAGGCAAAATGATAACAAATATAAAAAGCAGAGATTGCACTAAAACGTGTTATGCGCACGACGCACCACGTTCGAACGGGGCGAGAGATGTAAGAAGCGCGATAATGTGTCCGAACTATGAGAGGTCGCTAAACGTGGTGCAAACAGTGCGTTCCTGTGAAAATAATTTAGGTACTCCGGACGAGATGTTCTTCAATGCCCAACGCGGAGTGGTCAGTCAAAATGTTTTTATTTGCAAATGTGCGCGCGCAGTTCAAAACATCGAATAACTGGAAAATATGCGTAAAAATAAGATAAAAAGCCCGGATGTCATAAGTATCGCAAAAAAGCGGCGGCACCTCTATCTTCTTGAGAAGATTAGGGGTGGCCGGCCGCTTAGTTCCCGTGAGGTCAGCGAGCTGGCCAAGCTTGAGGGCAAGACACCCAAGAGTTACAGCGAGAGGTCTGCGGATAATCTGGCCAGAGTTCGAGCAAATACGCTGGCCGCCCAGGACATTGGCGAGATGCCTGCTGTTGTCGACCCAACCCGGAAGGCGGCGACGCTGAAGAGCTTCCGGCTATTCTGCGAGACGTACTTTCCAGAGGCGTTCTATCTCGAATGGTCGAAAGACCACCTGAGGGTAATAGATAAGATTGAGGCTGCCGTTACTTCCGGCGGTCTGTTTGCATTTGCTATGCCGAGAGGTTCCGGCAAGACAACGCTTACGATGGTGGCTGCGATATGGGCAATCTTCACCGGCATCAGGAGTTACGTCTGCATGGTAGGTTCTGCCGTTGTCCAGTCGATGGCGTTATTTCATAGTGTTCAGGCTTCTTTACTTGGCAATCAGCTACTGCTGGACGACTTCCCTGAAATAGTGTTCCCTATACGCAAGTTGGAGAATAATTCACAAAAGCAGCGTGGGCAACGATATAAGGGCAAGTTGACATATCAACAGTGGGGTTCGAACAGGATTGTATTTCCAACCCTGGACGGTAGCGCTTCCAGCGGCCATGTTATAACCGTCACATCGCTCGACAGTAATATCCGTGGTCAAAACCACACAACCATCACTGGTAAGGTGCTGCGGCCTGACCTTGTACTGGTTGATGACCCGCAGACGCGAGAGTCCGCGATGTCACCTGCGATGACATCCAAGAGACTTGAGGTACTCAACGGCGATGTTCTTGGGTTAGCTGGCCCCGGCAAGAAAATCTCCGGTCTGCTCACCTGCACCAAGATTTACGACAATGATTTGGCCGACCAGATTTTAAACCGTAAGAAGAATCCCTATTGGCAGGGAGAATGCACAAAGATGCTGTATAAGTTCCCCACGAATATCAAGTTGTGGGATGAATACTCTCAAATCAGAGCCGAGAGCTTTCAGTCGGGCGGCAACGCCAGCGAGGGTACGGCGTGGTATGCAGAGCATCGTGAGGCGATGGACGAGGGCGCGGAAGTTGCATGGCCGCAGCGAAAGCAGGATGATGAACTGTCGGCATTACAGCATGCGATGAATTTATACTACCGCAATGCTGCTGCGTTCATGGCCGAATATCAAAACGAGCCAACGACCGGCGACAAGGATGACATATTGCTGACCGTGGATGATGTTATGGCCAAGGTTAACGACCGCAAGAGAGGTGAAATCCCGCTCAAATGCCAGTACTTAACCATGTTCTGCGATGTGCATGATACGTTAATCTACTACTGTGTCTGCGCCTGGGAGGATGACTTTACAGGATACATCGTCGATTACGGCACATACCCGGAACAGAAACGACTTATTTTCACAATGAAAACCGCGACGAGGAAACTGTCGGGGGAAATCGCCGGCGCTGGTATCGATGCCGCAATACAATCCGGGCTCAATAATCTGATTACTGATTATCTTGCAAGAAACTGGCATCGCACAGGCGGCGCAACGATGCGAATTGACCGCGGATTCATTGACAGCGGATATAAACCAGGCATCGTTGAGAACGTTCGGCGTAAGGTCGGTAATATTATTATGTCATCCCGCGGTGTTGGTCTAAAGGCGGCCAGTAGGCCGATGAGCAGTTACATCAAGAAGCCGGGTGAGAGATATGGATTCCACTGGTATATCCCGAATGTAAATAAGACAAACGAATTTCCGTATGTTGCTATTGATGTGAATTTCTGGAAGACGTTTGTTCAGGAACGGCTCAAGATGGCACCGGGTGATAAAGGTGGAATGACAATCTTTGGCAATATGGGGTCAATGCATAGTCAGTTTGCCGAGCATATCGCAAATTCAGAGTTTTGGGTTCGTACGCAGGGTCACGGCAGAACAGTTCACGAATGGACTGCCAAGGTTGGCAGACCGGACAACCATTGGTTTGACTGTTTGGTTGGATGTGCGTGTGCAGCGGCGATGTGTGGGTGTAAAGTAGATGGTCAGGCATTGAAAACAACTGAGCGGAAACAGATAACGCTCTCGGAATTGCAGAAACAAAGGCGGGCCAATAATGTCTGATGAAAAGCAGCAAAAAGATGTGGGACTTGAATGTCGCAACTGCGGCTGCCGGCATTTTTCTGTCGAAGGCACCCGTATCGCAAATAGGCAAATTGTCAGGTATCGTATCTGCAAAAATTGCGGACAACGAATGACGACACGAGAACGCGCAATTACTTAGCTTTTACCACAAGCTAATTATTATCAATGGGTTAAAAGTTTTAAAAGAATTATCTCCCTAATGCCGAAATTATATCGTATAATCTATTAAGAATCACGATGGCTGGCTATACAAAGGGTTTCGTCCCGCGTTAATGCCAGCCAATTTTATTTGTACTCCAGTTTGTTTTTCAGGCCGTTCATAAACACCAAATTTAACAAGAACTCCATCGATATCGGCTGTACATTAAAAAAATTTCTACTAATAGAAAGTGCCTTATAAAATACCGCCTAAAATCCCCCTCGACATATTGACTTACAAAAATGAAAGTGTAAATTAAGATAGACAAGTTAATACGCTTGACGACTAGCTATCGGGCAGGCAAAAACCAAAAGTAATAAAGCCGTGCAGGGCTGCATCCCCTGCACGGCTTTTTCTTTTGGCTCGCATAAATGGTTGTTACGGCGGGATAGAGCAATGGCAGCTCAGCGGGTTCATGACCCGCAGGTTGAAGGTTCGAATCCTTCTCCCGCAATTATGGCAGATGATTTAAATAATTCGATTTTAGAAAATGCAAAGTCGCCGGCAAAAGTTTCCAGTGACGGAGTTTCCGTTGAACAACACCCTTTGTCTGAGCAAATTGCCGCGGATAAGTATTTGGCCAGTAAGAATGCCAGCCAATGCAAAGGGCTGGGTTTGAAATTCACAAAACTATCTCCTCCAGGAGCAGATTAAATGTTCTCATGGTTCAAAAACAAAGGGTGCAAAGTTGTCAATCCGGCAGGACGTGTCCTGCGGGCAAGGTTCGATGCCGCGCAAACCACCGCCGACAACGCCCGTCATTGGGCAAATGCCGATTCGCTCTCGGCCGATGCGGCAGCAAGCGCAGATGTTCGCAGCAAACTTCGTGAGCGGAGCCGCTACGAGATTGCCAATAATTCATATGCCAAGGGCATTATTCTTACCATTGCCAATGACTGCATCGGAACCGGGCCAAGATTACAGCTTCTTACCGACAGTCCTGAAATCAATCGCCGCATCGAAACCGAGTTTAGTCGCTGGGCCGATAGTACCAATTTAGCTGAAAAACTTCGCACAATGCGTATGGCCAAGGCCGGAGATGGTGAAGCGTTCGGTATGTTAGTTGCCAATATGCAGCTTCGATGCTCAGTAAAACTCGATCTTCAACTCGTAGAGGCTGAAAGAGTTACCAGTCCGCAGCTTACATTGATTGCAGGTAACTCTGTCGATGGTATTGAATTCGACGCCTGGGGTAATCCGGCTATGTATTATGTCCTCAGACAGCATCCGGGAGATGGTGGATATTTTTCGATGGACTGCGACCGTATCAGCGCAGCTGCGATGATTCATTGGTTCCGCATAGACAGACCCGGCCAGCATCGTGGTATCCCGGAGATCACACCGGCATTGCCGCTCTTTGCGCAATTACGAAGATATACTTTAGCTGTTCTTGGCGCTGCCGAGACAGCAGCCGATTTTGCCGCGGTGCTCTATACCGATAGTCCTGCCAACGGTGAAGCGGCAAACTTAGAGCCGATGGATATTGTCGGACTTGAAAAAAGAATGGCAACTACATTACCCGATGGCTGGAAACTCGGTCAAATAGAGGCCCAGCAGCCGACAACCACCTATTCAGAATTCAAGCGCGAGGTCTTAAATGAGATCTCACGCTGTATGAATATGCCGCTCAATATCGCACTGTGTAATAGTTCAGGCTACAACTACGCATCCGGTCGACTCGACCATCAGACTTATTATAAGAGTATCCGCGTCGAACAGGCACATATGGGTGAGGTGGTATTAGATAGGATTTTTGAGGCGTGGTTATATGAAGCGCAGCTTTTAACAGAGTTTGCATTCCTGCGAAGACAGCCATATCTGCCAAGGCAGTGGTTCTTTGATGGTGTCGAGCATGTCGATCCTGCCAAAGAGGCCAATGCCCAGTCGAAGCGCCTTATCTCTAATACAACAACCTTAGCCGCTGAATTCGCCCGTCAGGGCAAAGACTGGGAAGTTGAACTTCGCCAGCGTTCAAAAGAAAAAAAACTAATGACCGAACTTGGCCTGTTACCAAAGGAGAATACAAATGCAAAACAAGTTGCCTGATTCGTTTGAATTTACATGCCCGCTTTCAATTGCAGCCGCAGCAGACAGTAAGGCCATTCCTAAATTCACAATGGTAGCATATACCGGTGGTCCGATGAATATCGAGGGATTCCCGCATCCAGTGGTCGTCGATCTTGAGGGTCTGTCTATTCCGAGGCAGGATATACCCATTCGGTTAGACCATAATCCACGCCAGGGTGTAGGACATACCCGGTGTGTAACTATTGAGAATGGCCAGGTGACTGCCGAAGGTCTCATTAGCCGTGATACCAGCTGGGCACGCGATGTCGCCAAAAGCGGAGGTAACGGATTCCCATGGCAGGCGTCAATCGGTGCTGCAGTTGTAAAGGTGGAGTTTGTACCCAATGGTCAGAACATTCAAGTCAACGGCCGGACATTTGATGGTCCGGTTCATATAGTTCGTCAATCAGTTTTAAAAGAAATCAGTTTTGTCGATAACGGCGCTGATACGAAAACCAGCGCTAAAATCGCAGCAAAGGAGAATCAAATGCAGACAGTACCACAAAGTTCAGCAGAAGTTACTAAACCCCAAGTCCAAAAAGCAACCGAGCCGACAAAGGTAGAGGCCATCGCACCGACTCCGCCGATACCTGCGACTCCAGAAACCATCAATGCCTCGGCAGCAGCGCCTGTCATCGCTGACCCTGTTGCCCAGATGCGTCAGAAGATTGCTGCTGAGACCAAACGTATCTCGGCCATTCAGGAAACCTGCGCTGGCAAATTCCCGGACATAGAGGCCAAGGCAATCGAAGATGGCTGGGATAAAGAGCGAACGGAGCTGGAAGTTCTTCGAACATCAAGACCCAAAGCGCCTGCCATTCATGAACATGCAAGCCAGACAACACCAACCGTTCTTGAGGCATCGGCAATGATCACAGCCGGAATAACAGCAAAGCGGCTTGCTGCCATGTACGATGACAAGATTTTAACCGCTGCAGATAAAATGCGCGGGATGGGTATCCAGGAATTCTGCGAGCGGGCTGTAGGAAAACAGCTGCCGCGTTTTCGCAGCGATGCTACCGGATGGCTACAGGCTGCGTTCAGTACCATCTCGCTGCCGGGGATATTGTCCAACATCGCCAATAAAATGCTCCTTGAGGGTTATAACTATATCGAGGATGCATGGCGGCAGATTTGCAAGGTAGCATCGGTCAACGATTTCAAGCAGCATACCCGCTATCGCATGACCGGCAACTTGAAATTCGAGGCTATTGGCCCTGATGGTGAGATAAAGCATGGCTCTATAGGTGAGCAGGCATTCTCGCAAAAGGCCGATACCCACGGCATTATGTTCGCTCTTACCCGTCAGATGATCATAAACGATGATATGGGTGCATTCACAGATCTGCCCCGTCAAATCGGTATGGGCGCTGCCGAGGCAATAGCCGAGGCTGTATGGTCATTACTCTTATCGAATCCCGGCACGTTCTTCAGTACCAATAATAAGAATTATCTGGCCGGTGCAGAAACAGTATTAAGCGTCGATGGTCTTACGCTTGCTGAGCTGCTGTTTTTGGATCAGACCAAGCCGAACAAACGGCCTTTAGGTATCGCGCCAAGTATTTTGCTGGTACCCAACGCATTGAAGGTACAGGCTCAGCTTCTTATGAGCTCTCTAAAACTCAATGAGACAACGACCGCCGATAAGGGCAAACCCCAGGATAACCCGCATGCCGGCAAGTACTCTGTTGTGAGTTCTTCGTATCTGGGTAATGCGAGTTTTACCGGCTCCAGTACCAAGGCGTGGTATCTGTTTGCCGATCCCAATCGGCTGCCGGCCATTGAGGTTGCGTTCCTCAATGGAATCGATAGGCCGACCGTTGAAAAAACCGATGCAGATTTTAATACACTCGGTATCCAATTCAGAGGATATATCGACTTCGGGGTCAAAGAGCAGGATTACCGGGGCGCGGTGAAGATAAAAGGCGAAGCGTGATATTAGCTATCAGCTTTCAGTTATCAGTTTTCAGATATTTTTTTTATAGGAGTAAAAAACAATGATTAGTTTCTATCAAAATGGAAAATCAATCGATTACACACCGGCCGCTGATGTAGCAGCCGGGACTATCGTGGTATTAAAAGGACAAGTTGGTATTACCAAGCTCGATATTGCGGCAGGTGCCAAAGGCGCTCTGGCCGTCGAGGGTGTTTTTGCAGTTCCAAAAAAGGATGAGGCATTCGTTGCCGGTCTTCCCGTCTGGTTCGATGCCAACGGTAATCCGAAAGTCGGCACAGCCGGCACCGGCGCTGCTACGCAGATCGGCGGCGATGCCCAGGCGACGGGTGATGTCCTGCTTGGTATGGCCGTTATTGGCGCTCTGGCAGCGGATGAGTTCGTCTATGTCGCAATCAACAAGTTTGACCCGCGCATACCTACGTTTGCTCAGGGCGCTCGTATCACAAAGGCTGCAAGTGCAAACGCAGGCGTGACAGAGTCCGGTGTTTGTTACGATGTCACAGCGGATGCTGCTGTAATCACTCTGCCTGCAACAGCGGCAGGTTTGGAGTTTACGGTGATGAATATGGCCGCTGATGGTGCGGCTCTTGTCGAAGTTGACTTCCAGGCAGCAGATAAGAATATCGGTGGGCTTGGCGTTGCCGCTGGCGGTGATGGCAAGAAGCTCTCGAACACCAAAGCGACAGCCAAGAAAGGCGACTTCATCACGTTCGTTGCTGATGGCACAGATGGCTACCGAATTGCCGCAATTCGCGGAACGTGGGCTCAGGAAGCGTAATAGGCTTTGGGTATTGGGCTTTGGGCTTTAGGTAAAAAGTATTCTACCCAGAGTCCTAAGCCTGACCCCAAACCCAAAGTCTAAAGCCCAAAGCCTATTTGATTGAGATGATGTGAAATGGCCAACATATTAAAAACCGGCGCTCAATGGCTTTCTGATATGCGAATCAAACACATGTCGGAAACCGTTACCTATACGCGAGGTGTAATTACCGTCGGTGTACTCGGCACTCGCGGTGTCACTAAGTTTGAGGTGTCTGATGAATCAGGACTGTCTGTTTACGGCCAGATTGCAGACTGGATTATCCTGACGGCAGATTTAGTATTGGGCGGCATCCTAATCGAACCCAAAAAAGGCGACAGGATAATTGCCGATGACAAGACGTTTGAGATTGTGTTCTTATCGGGCGATGGTTGCTGGCGGTATAGCGACCCGCATCAAATAACAATGAGAGTTCATACAAAAGAGGTATCAGCATAATGGAACAGATAATATTCAACATGATTGAAAAATTTGGTGTACCTGTGGCATTGGTATTATTTTTCGTATGGCAGGGATGGAAGCGTGAACAGCGGATGTCGAAGGCCATAGAAGAAAACCAGAAAACTCTTTCTACATTGGAATCAGATTTTCGGTGTGTACTGGTTGATTTGTGCAAGGGGAGCACTGAGGCCATTACAAAAAACTCTAACTTACTCGAAGAGTTGATAGGTCTGCTTAAAAGCATACCCTGCTTTCCATGCAAGCAAGTCAATAAAAAGGATGAGTAGTAAATGGATATTATTCAAATAGCAGATGCTTTGGCAGCGAAGTTAATTACCGGGACATTCAGCTATTCGTTTACTCCGGTGCGCACGGTCTTTCCAAACTTTGAATTAAAAGAACTGGCCGCGTTAAAGGTAACTGTAGTTCCGCGGTCGGTTGATTCATCTGTTGTCACACGAGTAAGCGAACAGGATGACTATAGTATTGATATTGGTATCCAGAAGAAACTCACCGCAGATTATGAAACTGAAACGGTGGCGTTGATTTCTTTTGTTACGGAAATAAAGGATTTCCTGAAACTCAAACATTTAACAATGACGACAAGAGTTGCTATATGGATTAATACGAAAATTGACCCGATTTATTCGCGGGAACATCTCGCCGGCGACAATGTTTTCACCAGCGTAATTACCGTTACGTACCGGATGGTTGGATAGTTATGAAATACAGAGAAATATCAAAACGGAAAAAGTCTTATAACTATGAACTGGCTGAAACAATAAGCATTCAGACTGGTATCCTGGGTTGTAATGTTGAGATACCGAAGTTCGTAAAACTTACACCTGATGGTATCTTGACTGTTTTTGCTGGTTATGCCTGGGATGGAGCATCGGGCATACCGGATTCAAAAATTACGCGAACAGCGTCTTTGATACACGATGCGTTGTATCAGTTGATTCGTGAGGGCTTACTGTCCAGAGAACAGCATAGACTTGCGGCAGATAATTTATTCAGGGATATTTGTATCGCTCGCGGCGGGAATAAAACTATCGCCGGTATCTACTGGCAGGGACTCCGATGGTTCGGTGAAAAAGCAACGTATCCGGTCAAGAACGATTTAGAGCCGGTAATTGAAGATAAGGACATTATTTTAAGGAACGTAGCATGAAAAATTATGTGATTTTAGTTGTGTTGTTTTTTATAACGGCGTTGACACTTATCGCGGGCTGTCTGTCAGACCAATTTATGCCGGCTGATAAAAGTATTTTGGCAGACCGTTATATTTTCGACAACGACCCTTGTTTTTCGACTTCGATAAACAAAGGCAGGAATTATTTGGGCTATAACAATCTTGCCGGTGCTAAGCAGAATCTTGCCGCTGTCAAGTATGTTCATGCGTTGAATCAGGCTCAATATGCGTATTTGACCGACAAGGACGACAAGTCATTTAATCTTGCCAACAATGAAGCCGAAACGAATTACAAAACAGCACAGGCGTTGTCAGATAAAATTTTCGGTGAAATGGGAATCGCTACAATAATTGTGTCGGCATTACTCGGCGGTATAGCAACACGAATTCACGCAGTACAAACATTGAGTACACCGGCAGAGGTACAAGTTGAAGTTGACAAAGCCGTTAAAAACGAAACAGAAAAACTATATACACAGGCCGAAGTTGACGCTTTGGCTGCAAAGTTGAAAGGATAAAAAATGCCTATTCCAATTCAAAACACAGAAATCGTAAAACCTAATGCAGTATTAATCCCGCAGATACTTATTCAAAGCGGGGTAGTCGAAGGAAAAATTAAGACATCAGTACAAATAGTCCTCGCCGCCGCAAAATGCGATAATGCCGGCCAGCCAAATGAAGCCTGGGAGCTGACGGGGAAAGTCGAGTCTATCAGGCTGGATGATATTGAGCATCTTGATGAAGATTTGGCTTCATTACAAGCCTCAGTAGGTCAGGTATTTGCCGGTATTCTCGGTCTTGTGCATGGGATGAACACTATTCGCAAGGTGATTTAATGCCTAACGTTTATCTATGTAGCAGCGGTGTCAATTGGAGTACGTCTGTTTGGTCGGACAGTCCCGGAGGCAGCTCTCTTGGTCGCGCTCCGGTAGACGGTGAGACGGTATTCTTATGCAGTTACTGGGTTAATTTAGATTGTGACACCGCAAATCTTGCTGGCCTGTATGCGGGCCAAGCTGCTGATGCAACAGGGAGTGGCACGATTTTTGTTTATGCCGACAATAAAACCTTACGATGCTCTGGTACAATACAAGCGGGAACCAGTTATATCGTCTATCTGATCAGCAATTACACATTCACCTTAATTTGTGCCAATATGTACGCAGGAACCGGCAACAGCGCCTTATACACAGCCGCTGGAACACAGACCATAAATTTCGCTGGAAACATCTGCGCCGGGCAATCGGCAGTAGGATATATTTACGGATTCAACTTTGGTGGTTCTGGTATCACCCTCAATATGACTGGTGACGTTCATGGCGGCACGGTGAATAATAACTACGGAATCTGGATGGGCTGCGGCGGTACTCTGAATATCACAGGCAATGTGTATGGTGGTACTCAGTCGTACGCGAAGGGTGTATTTGGTAAAGGCACGGTTACTATCACAGGAAATGTTTATGGCGGCTCAGCGAGCAATGCAGATGGTATAGGAACTAATGCTGGTGCATCGATAACGGTTTCAGGTAATGTTACAGGGGGGAACAACGGAGCACATGGAATCCGCATTAGTAACTCTAATTCTAATGTTACCGTTGGAGAACTTATTACCGGAGGAGCAAATTCGTCATCGTATGGTGTAACAGTGGCAAGTGGAGCAGTTACCGGATGTACCATTAACGCAAATGGCGGTGTCTATGGCGCTGCGGGCTGCGGTATAGTTGCTCCGGCCGGCACGGCAAATGTCATCAGAAGCAGCAGCGAACTTATAGCTGTTGCAGGAGGCTCGGCAAATTCGGCGTACGGAGTCTCAATTTCCGGAACTACGATTTTAACAATTACCGGAAGCGTCACTGGCGGAACCGTTGACGCATCAGCGTGTGGCATATATGCCGCTGGAAGCGGGTCTGTAACTATCACAGGTGATGTAACCGCCTCGTTAATTGCCAGCGCTATATGGAATAACAGTTCTTCGACGATAACCGTTACAGGCAATATTTCCTCCGGTAGTGGCGCGGCAAGCGGTATCACTAATAATGGTTCAGGAAAAATTGTTGTTATAGGGAATGTAACCGGAGGAAGCGGCGCCAATGCTACCGGCATCAGTAATTGGAGTACCGGCATGTTATTGATAACAGGTAATGTCACCGGTGGTACGGTCGATAATACCGCATATGCCGTCAGGAACAATTATACGGGCCGAATATACTATGGCGGCGATAAGACTAACAACACCGCCAACGCGTTCAGCAGTGAAACCTATGTATTACAAGCCGTTATAGCAAAGACTGCCGGCAATTGGAGCACAGGGTCTAATTGGTACGGTAATGCTGCCCCCACGGCAGAACAAAACACATATTTGAATAATCTTGTTATGGTAATGGATATAGCAACCATTACTGTCAGAGATGTATATGCGATAGGAGCGATGTCAAGTCAACTCATTATTGATGCGTCCGCGGGCGTTAAGATACTCAATGCCGGTATTATCAGTGGTTCCGGTTCAACCGGTTTGATACGAGTAAATAACTCTGGAAACAAGGTAACTGTAAATTGCACATCGATAGTCGCAGGAACTTCCACGTGTGCCGTATATATCGCCGCAGGCGCTATAGTCGAGCTAAATGTCAGTGACAGTATCTACGGCGGGATAGGATTAAATACGTATGGAGTATATGCCGTAGGAGCCGGAGCAACTTTAACAATCAATGGAACATTGATGGCAGGAGTAGGAGTAACACATACTGAAGCCGTATATCTTGCAGCAGCAAATCTTATTGTAACTATCACTGGGACTATGTGGGCTGCGCAATCTGGTTCAGGGATGTATGGCATGGCGTTATATGCTAATACATCTGCGTCAGGATTGATTTTAACAATAGTCGGCAATCTCTATGGCGGCAATTCAAATGGGGACCAGTGTTTTGTTATGCGGTTAGACGGGACCGGCACCGTTGTAACGCAGAGCGGCGGCACGTTAATAGCAGGCAACGGGATTTATAACTCAGGATGCATCTACCTGGTAGGAGTAAATTCATACGCGGATGTATCGGGCGATTTATACGCCGCAGCAGCGAACAGGTCAAACTGGGTACTGGGCGCCGCAGCAAGTGGCGCATACTTCATTGTTCGCGGCAGCGTCTATAACACCACAGCTAATAATGCTCTGGCCGGACCAATAAAATGGGCTCCAGCGGCAGGAAAGACAATTCATTATCAAAATCTGGCAGGCGACGACGTAACAATAGCACAGCAGAATGCGTTTCGGCGGCTTTCGGTTTGTGCGTAGAGTAAAAAAATGCAGAAAGGAATTTTTAAATATGGGAATTCATAATCAAGGTTGGCAGAAAATACGGTCAGTTGAAGCTGTCGATACACCACTGGCTGTCGGCACGATGGATTGCAAACCATCGTATGCTCATAACGTAGCTTCATCAATAATCAGAGGGCTTCAAATCATCGTTGCCGCTATCGGAGCGAACAATGGCGTTGTTCAGACACGACTATATGGCGGCAGAGGCAGCGGCGGGCCGGCGATACTCATTGCAGACATTACCTGGACGCTTGGCCAGATGGTTTGTTTGCAAGACCCGCAGACCCAGGAATCATCCGATTTGCAGCGATATGCAGACACGGCAGTTGTTACGATGTATTGGCCGCTCGATATTAAATCACCAAACAGCGGCAACGATATGGTATGTGTTGCAAGTTTTGATGGTCTCGACATTGATTGGATTGCCGCGGAGGTATTGACGCTCACCAATGCAACGAAGGCAAACATTTATATGGGCTACTTTGGATAAAAACTAATGGCAAAAAGCATAATCCAATTTAAGAAGATGTTCTTTGACAGCAAGGAAGTGGTTTCTGCCGCGGACAAAGCGGCAAGGTCTGTGCTGAGTAAAATCGGTGCATTTATTCGCAGGGAGGCAAAGAGCAGTATTAAGCCAGGCGGCAGGAAACATAAAACCAGTCTGCCCGGCCAGCCGCCAAGAAGTCAGACCGGACTACTTAAACGGTTCATCTTCTTTGGCTACGATAAATCGACACAGTCGGTTGTCGTTGGCCCTGCAAAGCTCGGCGGTGTCAAGGGAAAGGATGCTCCGCATACTCTTGAGTATGGCGGGAAAGCAGCTATCAGCCATCAGTTGTCAGCTTTCAGCAGCAAAAAATATGTAACCATCGCTCCGCGGCCTTATATGAACCCGGCGCTAAATAAGAATTTACCAAAACTGCCCGCGATGTGGGCAAATAGTATTAAAAAGTAATTTTTTTTATAAGGAATTTAAAATGGCAACAACACCTGATTTCATGCTCGGTATCGATGCAAAACTGTATTATAACGCAACGTTGGGTTCGGCGTTAACTGCGTTTACGCTAACTTTAGATCGCATTCAGGATGTATCTCTAAAAATCAGCACCAGCGATGCGGATATTACTACCCGCGCAAATTCCGGCTGGAAAGCGATAGCGCCAACGCTCAAGGAGGCTGAAGTGTCATTTGGCTTAGTTGCAAAGGCCGGTGATGCCGGACTGATAGCACTCAGGACTGCGTGGCTTGCCAATAGCGCGATTGGACTTGCCGTACTGACCGGAGCAAAGGCAACTACCGGAGTGGAAGGTCCCGTTGGCGATTGGTCTATTACAGAGTTCAGTCGTGACGAAACGCTCACCGAGGCTATCAAGTACAATATCACCGCCAAGCTGACGACGTATAAGGCGTGGGCAATTGATGGTGTATAGTCAGGCGTATTTCGTCGTTCGTGAAGCGTGAGGCGTGAAGTGTGAAGCGAAAAACAACGAGATACGCTTCACGAGATACAAAACTTCTTTTTGTTTTAGAGTTTCTAAAAGACAGGATGGAATAAAATGAAAGCATTTACTGATAATGCCGGCAAGACGTGGTCGGTTGCAATGACAATCGACAGTGTAAAACGCGTGCGAGATTTACTTGGTGTCAATCTTGTCGAACCGGAGGCGGGAGAACCACCTCTCTTGACACGTCTTGGCACCGATGAGATTCTGCTCTGCGATGTTGTGTACTGTTTAATCAAACCGCAGGCGGATGCTCTCGGCGTTACTGATGTCGACTTTGGTCGTGCGCTGGGCGGCGATGCTATCCTTGCCGCTCAAACAGCTCTCTATGAGGAACTTGTAGATTTTTTCCAAAAGCGCGGCAGGCCGGACAGAGCCAGGGCTGTAGCCGCGCAGAAGACAATGATAGAGATGGCAATAGAGAACGTAAGAATGAAGCTCGATGCAATGAATCCGCAAGCGGAACTGGCCAGGATACTTGGGAATTGATTTATCAGTTAGCCGGCGCGATAGGCGTTGACCCTGGCGGTCTTACTTTGCGGGAGCTTCTGTGGATGTCAGAGGGCGCAGGCCGTGATGCATGGTCGAGGGCTTCTAATCTTATGGCATTACTGGCAAATATAAACCGCGACCCGAAGAAGAGTAAGGTATTCAAGCCAACCGACTTTAATCCTTACTACTCTGTCAAAAAGGATTCAGTCCTGGTGACGCGAGAGAATATTGGAATACTTCGTGAAGCGTTTAAAGGAATTAATTGCAGCGGTCAGTCTTCAGACATCAGCTTTCAGTGAAAAGAATTTGCTGAAGACTGAGGACTGATAGCTGATAACTATTGAGCGACCGAAGGGAGCGAAATGAGTACTGGTGCAATAAAAGCAGGTCGAGCGTATGTCGAGATATTCGTAGATAAGAATCCGCTTATTCGCGGTCTTCGTTCTGCCGAGAAATCACTTCGTTCATGGGGTTCAACCGTATCTGCAATGGGTCGCAGGACAATGCTTGCCGGTGCCTCAATCGTTGGCGCTCTTGCGGGCGCTTCTATAAAGGCGGCGGCGATGGGCGATACCCTTTCTGATATGGCGACAAAGACAGGAATGAGCGTAGAGGCTCTCAGCGGACTTGGCTATGTCGCAAGTCAAACGGAGGGCAGCATTGAAGATGTCGCTAAGGGCATCCGGTTCATGCAGAAAAATCTATTTGCGGCAGGCGGCGGGCTAAAAACAGCCGCTGAAGCGTTTGGCCAACTTGGACTTACGGCGAAAGAATTAAACTCAATGTCGCCTGACCGGCAATTCATTGAATTGGCCGACCGTATCGGCTCGCTCAAAAATCCAACGGATAGAGCTGCGCTGGCGATGAAGATATTCGGAAAAGCTGGTACAGAGCTGCTGCCGATATTTGCTAAAGGCAAAGGCGGCATAAACGCACTAATCGAGGAAGCTCATCGGCTCGGCCTGATTATGAGTACACAGGATGCCGAGGCGGCATCGGTATTTCACGATGAACTGAAAAAACTTACCGCTGTTATGAAAATGGAATTGTTTCGGGTTGGAGCGGCTCTTATTCCCATATTGACCGATATGGCCGATAAAATAGTTGCGGTCGTGGCTAAGATAACGGAGTGGATTAAAATTAACAAGGGAGTTGTTGTAATGGCGCTGTATGTCGGGGCCGGTATTACAGCGGCTGGCGCAGCGTTCTATGCACTCGGACTTGCGATGACGTTTTCTGCGAAAATCCTCTCCATCGTTATCGGCGCTTTTGCGGTACTCAAAACGGTGCTGCTGTTCATACTCTCTCCGCTCGGAATGATTGTCACCGCACTTACCGCAGGTGTTGGGGCGTTTCTGTATTTCAGTGGATATGGTGGCAAGTTACTCGCCTGGCTTGGCGAGAGGTTTGTTGAATTGAAGCAGGATGCGACAAAGGCATTTAACGGCATCAGTCAGGCGCTCGCAAAGGGTGATATTACACTTGCCGCTCAAATCCTGTGGCTAACCTTGAAGATGGAATTTTTGAAAGGTAAGCAGGTATTGCTTGAGATATGGCTTTCATTCAAAAACAAGTTTTTGGAATACTGGAACGGAATCGGATATTCGATGGTTTTAGTTTGGGATACAGCTGTCTATGGCATTAAGGTTGCCTGGATTGAAACGGTTGCTTTTCTGAAAACGGCATGGATAGGTTTTAAATCTGTTTTTGCGAATGTGTCAGATTGGTGCGTCAGGAAATTGATGGGCATTTATATCTGGTGGCAGAAGCTGCTCAATCCCAAATTTGATGATACGTTTGCCAAAGGCTATGTTGATGACCAGCTTGCACAGGACAAGGCTGACAGGGAATCTGAGAACAACAAAGCATATTCCGACATTGAAAAAGACAGAACAAACTCTCACTCAAACGCATCATCGGCGTATCAAAACAATGTGAACACAACCGCTCAGTCGTATGCGAATGATTTGGCTGCAAACGACAAGGAAGCGGCAGATAGGCTCGCGGCTGTTGGTGCGGAACTTGACAAAGCAAAGAGCCAGTGGCAATCATCGCTCGCAAAAGCCGCAGAGCCGGCGGCGGGAAAAGCTCCTGCTCTGCCGAAAGTACCTCCGAAGTTTAGCGATGCGGTTGCGGCTGGCGGTGCTACAGCAGTTGGAACATTCAGTGCATCCGGATTATCAGGGCTTGGCGCTGGCGGTGTAATGCAAAAGATTGCAGCCGCTTCCCAGGAGACTGCCAAAAACACCGCAGAAATAGCTGATAATACCGAAGATAGTGGCGAGGAGTTCGTCTAATGCCGGATGTAACTTGCGAAGAAAAATATCTTGGCCGTCAATTAGTTAGTTCACAAAGCGGAAGCGCACAGGTTGAATACATTATCCAGAATACAGACGATGATGCCGCTGCGCTTTCGATACTCGGAACAACCGCGCCTTCTACCTGGAATGATTTACCGAAAGTATCGTGCGAAGTTGCTCAAATTGCACAGACGATTTGGGAAGGTGTTGCCAAGTATGGTATGTCTAATAATCAGCAAAACCCTAATGAGTCCAACTTTTCTTTTGAAACTGGCGGCGGTACGCAGCACATTACGCAAAGCCTGTCAACTATCAGCAGGTACGCTCCATCGGGCAAGACCGCACCTGTGTTTGATGGCGCTATTTGCGTTGACAATAACAGCGTAAATGGCTGCGATATTACAGTGCCTGTGTTCACATGGTCGGATACTTATATTTTTTCTACCGGCGTTGTAACACCAACCTACAAACAGACTCTTTTTGCTCTCACCGGCAAGGTCAATAACAGCTCCTGGGGTGGGTATAGTGCGGGAGAAGTTTTGTTTATGGGGGCATCCGGCTCAAAGCGCGGCAATCGCGGCGATTGGGAAATGACTTTTAAATTTTCAGCAAGTCCGAATATTACAGGCAAAACAATCGGCTCAATTACAAACATCGCGAAAAAGGGATGGGAATATCTGTGGGTCAGATATGACAATGATACTGACACAAACGCAAAGGTTCTGATTAAAAAGCCTGTTGCCGTCTATATTGAACAGGTTTATGAGTATGGCAATTTTGGCGGGCTGGGAATTTAAAAATGGCTGATAGCTTCAAAAGAGTTCAGGCCGGTCAAAGGCTTGCTATACCGGCAAGAGCGTACAACGCGATGCTCGAAACGGCGGAAGCCTATCAGCGGAACAAGACCAGCGGCGGAGATGGTACAGGTCAGGATAGCAATTCTAATTCTGTTTATATTAAAAACAACAGTTCATACGCAGATATTGACAGATTTGGAATTCTTGGGATTTCTGATGTAGTTTTCAGTCCGGTGGATGCCGATGCTCTGCCGCAGTTCAAAAACAAGGTTGTATTGGTTGGCGATATACCGAATATCGCTGCACACAGTGGTGGACGCTTTGTTATTTGTGAAGAACCCATACCACACGGCTCAATTGGCAGGGCTTTGGTCTATGGAGCCAGTCCGGTACAGATAAATGTAATTGATGAATCTAATATGTTTGCCGACATCAAGGATTACGGATATGCCTATTTAAACAGCACACCAAGCGGCGCAGTCTCAATACTCTGGAAAGAGGCTGGCACAGGATTAAAATGGGCGATTGTAAAATTAGGGACTGACAACACATCAATCGTTCGCGCTCGAGTCTATTCATATCCCAGCGGGTCAACTCTTTATGTTCAGAGATACAATTCAATTGGTATGTTAATAGACCCTCCCGGCCAATATGGTGAAGGTCTTCTCGCTGTTAAATGTATTATCGTTGGCAGCGGCGGCAACCTTAATAATTGCATACCTTCGTTAAATACTGGTAATACAGTATTTATAGCAAAGTATCCTGAATATAACTATCAGACTTATGTAACAACGTATTCCTGGTATTGCACGCAGATTTTCCAGACTATTTACACAGGTCAATTCTTCCAGCCGGTCGATGCCGGCAATGTACTGAAATTGAAAATAGCGGGGTGTTCATAATGCCTGTGTTAGATGGCTGCGTAAAGTTTTATACTTCCCAGTCAGATTCAGGGTTCTATCTGGTGTACTTTAATACGAGTACAACCTGCCGCAGTTGTCAGTACAAAGGATGTCTGATGGAATCCGGCGACCACGCCGGGCAGGTAAGGGTGATAATAAACGATGGTACTTGTGATGATACTTATTATGCGTGTATTGACTGGGAAAATGGCGGTTATTTTAAACTGACTATCCCTGATACCTGCTGTGGCGTTTGGTTTGATGAATGTGATAACAGCCTGGGTGATTACGGTTGTGGCTGGGAGGCAGGTTTCGTCCCAAATCAGATAGTTGTCCACATAAAGGGTATTCGCAGATGCAGCGATGATACAATTATCGAAGAACTTGAAGATAAATGCTTTTGTTTGGGCCAGAATAACGACCCGGGCTATGGGTGCGATAATATGAGTTGGGCAGGAGGCCGTGCCAAAGCAAAGCAATATGAGGATTATTTAGCGGCTAATGTCCAATCCGGCGACCAGTTTATCCTTACTGTTACAAATGCAGATAATTCAGCCTCGCATACGATTACATATACCGCAACATCAACAAATAGAGATACCGTTGCGCAGCAATTGGTAAGTCTCTGGAACGCTTCGACAAATCCACTATGCACACCTGTAACTGCGACTTACGCCAGCAGTCGCGCCTGGTTTGAGGCTGATGTAGCAGGAAAACCCTTTTTTATTACCCCGTCGACGATAAACGGCGGCAGTGCAGATACGCAAACTCTCACAAAACGTATTGATAGAGCAAATTATGGTATTCCTTATGGAGATACCTATTATGGAGTGTGTATTGGCGCTGGTCAATCTCCTTTTGACGGTGTTCAAATAGAAATAAATTTTTCCACGCTTGAAGAATGTAACTACGGAATTTATGGTACGGCATTTAGTTACTCTGTGCCAAACCACGGGGTTCAGTTTTGTCAGCAGTATCCGGATTATTGTTCAAGATGCCCGCCTTGCAGGGCTACTGATTACAGTCTGCCCTGTCCACCCAATTCATATTCAAATTGCCTTGTTGGTGGGTGCTGCCGCGACCAGAATAACAACCTTATATCACCGCAAGGATATGGTGGTACTGTTACGCTGATAGATGTTACCGGAGTTATTGAGCCGGAGATTTGGTCGGCGGGTACATCATATACTACTCAAAGTGTAGTTGTTTCAAATTCTGATGGCAAAAAGTATATATGTATTCAAGGCCATACATCAACAACATCAGATGAGCCGCCTCTTGGAATAAACTGGGAAGATTACTGGAAGCTGATGGAGTGTTTATGATTTGCGACAAAAAAAATAAACCTGTAATGACCGCAGAACAAATATCCGAGTGCCGGATGTGTATGCACGCTTCTGAAAAGAAAGTCTGGTGCTGTCTGCTTGGCTGCTGGATTAAAGAACAGGCAATTATTACAACATCAAACAAAGTTATACCCAAACACCATAAATCTGTCGTTGAAAAACCGACCATTCCGCAGATGGCGGAGAATTTCGCAAAGGCTATGATTAAATGGAGTGGCGGCGGCTTCAAAACTGTTGATAAGGAAACGTATATCAAACGAAGGCAGATATGTTCTGCCTGTGTTGATGGCTGGCGGTGCCCGCATTGCGGCTGTATGCTCTGGGCTAAGGTGGCATTGACAACCGAAAAGTGTCCGGAGAATAAATGGTAAGTTTGATATTTTATAGAAAGGCTTTGCGACTCCGATGGCTGGTGGAAAGACGAGAAAACCACGCAGAGTTGGCTTGTCTCACTAAAACATATTCAGTTGTATCAATTAACTTTTTTAAGGAGATATAAAATGATTCCAGAAACTAAACCACTGCTCTTAACGGTGAATGAGGCCGCTAAGGCACTTTGCATATCTGCAAGGACGCTCTGGCAAATCACAAAGGAGGGCAAGATTAGATCTATTCGGATTAATCGCTTAGTCCGCTACGACCCGCAGGATTTAGTCGCCTATATCGAACAGCAAAAGAAGTTTTCAAATTATCAGATTTGAAATTGTAATCACCTTTTTTGTGGATTGAAAAGCTATGGCAAGTATTTCACGCTCTTCGTCTGACAACAGGCGAAGTATACAATTTGTTTGTGCAGACGGCAAACGCAGAACAATACGTCTGGGACATGCCTCGCAGAGGATGGCAGAATTTACAAAAATTAGGATTGAGTCACTGCTTAGCAGCGCTCTTTTAGGCTGTTCGCCTGATCCGGAGATATCACGCTGGCTGGCATCTCTGGGCGATGTAATGCTCAATAAACTTGCGGCTGTTGGATTGATTCCCAAGAGGCAAGTTGTTACACTAAAAAACTTTATTGATGCCTATATTCAGTCTCGAATTGATGTCAAGCCCGGCACCCGCATGTCCTATGTGCATGTCCGCAATAATCTGATAGAATATTTCGGGGAAAATAAGATTCTGCGTGATATAACGGCTGGCGACGTCGATACATGGAGACTGGGGCTCATCAGGATGAATCTCGCCGATAATACCGTGCGCCGGCGATGCGGCGTTGCAAAGCAGTTTTTTCGCGCCGCCATGCGCAAAGATATTATCGAAAAGAATCCGTTTGAAGGTGTAAAGGTGGCAGTACAGCCTAACCGAGCCAGAATGTATTTTATAACGACACAGGAATCAGAAAAAGTATTGGAAGCCTGTCCCGATCAGCAGTGGCGGTTAATTTTTGCGTTGTGCAGATACGGTGGCCTGCGTTGTCCTTCAGAAGTTTTGGGGCTCAGATGGGCAGATATTGATTGGGCGCGTTCCAGAATGGTTGTCCACAGCCCGAAAACCGAACACCACCAAGGTAAAGATATACGCATAGTGCCGATCTATCCTGAATTATTGCCGCACCTGCAGGAAGCATTTGATCATGCGGCGGCTGGAACGGAGTATTTGATTACGCGGTACCGCAAGAAAAATTCTAATCTGCGCACATCCTTTGAGCGTATCATTTGTAAAGCACAATTGAAACCTTGGCCAAAGCTGTTTCAGAATTTACGGAGCAGCCGGGAAACAGAGCTGACGCAAAAATTCCCGCTGCATGTAGTCTGTGCATGGATGGGAAATAGCCAACTGGTAGCGGCAAAACATTATTTGCAGGTCACGGATGATCATTTCAAATCTGCCGCCAGCAAAAATACACTCGATAAAATTCAAGAGCCAGTAGCCAATGAGCAGAAATAACACAAATATGTGGTATGTGAATTGTAGATTCAGATTAACTTCTAATACGGCTTATTGATTAAAAATCCAAAAAAACCTTTACTTGGTCATTATCACGGGTTATATTGTGGTCATCATGGTTATTTAGATAGGATGCTATGTATAGATTCACATTAGAAAACTTAAAGGAATGGGCCAAAAGAGATGTCCATAAACCGCTTATTCTGAGGGGTGCCAGGCAGGTAGGCAAATCCTTTCTTGTTCGAATGCTAGCTAACGAAGTTTTTGAAACATTAGCGGAAATAAATTTTGAGCAGATGCCTGATGTGGCTGAACTGTTCAAATCAAAACAACCCGAAAGAATTATTCCTCTTCTTGAATTGAAGCTTGGCCTGTCAATTGTTCCCGGTAAAACATTATTATTCCTTGATGAAATCCAGGCAGCACCGGAGGTTTTCGCCTCGTTAAGATATTTCTATGAGCAGATTCCTCAATTACACGTTATTGCCGCAGGATCTCTGCTGGAATTTGTCCTTGAAGATCATCAGTTTTCCATGCCGGTAGGACGAATTGAATATATGCATCTTGGCCCAATGACATTTGAAGAATTTCTATTGGCTATGGGCAAACCAAAGTTAATGGAGTTTATTCAAAACTATTCGTTCCAGACAGAAATTCCAGATACCATACACAATGAATTGATTAGATATGTCAAAGACTTTTTTGTGATTGGTGGAATGCCGGAAGCCGTTAAAGAATATTCAAAAACGAAATCTTATCTGGAAAGCCAAAGAGTTCTAAGCAGTATTTTATCAACGTATCGTAATGATTTTAATAAATATGGACATCGTGTAAATAATCAGCGAATTGAAAAAGTGTTTTCCAAAGTGCCCAATCTGGTCGGCAATAAATTCAGGTATTCACAGATCGATCGTGAGGAAAAAAGTAGGGACATAAAGCATGCTCTGCATTTGCTTGAATGTGCCCGTGTTGTTTATAGAGTATTACACAGTGATGCAAATGGATTGCCTTTGGGATCAGAGGCAAATGAACGTTATTTTAAGGTTGTTTTTATTGATGTGGGCATGTTATGCCGTGGATGCGGATTAACTATGGAAGGTGTACAAACTTCTGAAGAACTTATGACAATTAATTCAGGAGCTATTAGCGAGCAGTTTGTTGCGCAACATTTATTATATTCGGGAAAATACTACGAAGAGCCACAATTATTCTGCTGGCTTCGTCAAACCGGAAACGCCAGTGCTGAGGTCGATTATTTATTTACACAAGGTACACATATTATACCGATAGAAGTCAAGGCCGGCAAAAGCGGTACATTGAAATCACTGCATGTCTTTGTTAGTGAAAAACATTGCAAATTTGCCTTGCGTTTTTATACCGGTTTACCGCTAATTAATACTATAAAAACGAGTGTTGCGGGAATTGAACCGGTTGATTTTAAGTTGATGTCGTTGCCTCTTTACCTGATCGGTCAGACAAAGAGGTTATGCCATGAATCTATTGATTGATATGTTCGGGCAAAGCTGTTTATGGCTGTTAGAAGAATAGGTAGTCCCCCGCCACATCAAAGAACTGAATAAGACCCATATATTTATGATTTATAAACAAGTGGATTTTATTGCATTTTAAGAGACTTTTTTGTATACTCTTTGGGGATATAATAGTATAATAGCAGTTGTTCGCTATTTGAAAGGGTTTATATGAAATTTGTCACCGCAAAAGATTTAAGAATGAATACGTCGTCAATATGGGTTGATCTGCCGCGAGAACAGGAGATGGTCATAACATTGAACGGTAAACCCGTAGCCATTATGACCGCCACCAGCGATAAAGAATTTGAACATTCATTGCGGGCAATTCGACGCGCGCGTGCTATGGACGCAGTTACATCTCTGCAGCAGTCTTCAGTCCAATCAGGGCGAAATGCCATATCGGAAAAAGAAATTGAAGCAGAGATCAAAAAGGTACGGAGCAATCGAAAGTGAAAGTTGTTATCGATACCAATGTCATAGTATCCGGACTGCTAAAACCATTTTCTCCGAGCGGGGAAATTGTCCGCATGGTTGCTGATGGCAAAATTCAGATATGCTATGATGCCAGAATACTATTAGAATATGATCAGGTGCTGCGACGCGAGAAATTTGGATTCAATCCTTCGCTTGTTGCCATACTAATGGATTTGATTAAAGAAATAGGACTGTGTTCCACAGGCAGTCCTCTTAAGATACATCTACCCGACCAGGCAGATGAAATGTTTGTAGAGGCGGCAAGCGAATCACAATGCCGGATACTCATAACAGGCAATGGCAAACATTTCCCACAAAAAGCATGTGGAAATGTAAAAGTGCTAACACCAAGGGAATTCCTGGCTTTCTTTACTCGTTGCGAATAAAGTTTAGCACGCTGCCAGACGTAAAATTCGATGCAGCAAATTACTGTGCGCCTTTGTACTATAGTGCACTCAGAAAGAACAGAACCTTCTCATTTCACAGAACACAAAACTTTGCAATCATACGTGATTGCTCGCCAAAGAATAAAAACATAGTCGCACAGGTTGCCAGGACGCGAACCCTCTGTCCGCTATTTCCTTAATCCCAAACACCCTATTTGACCATATCTGAATATTTATCTGTAGAATTGAAAATTCCGCCGCTTTGGCGGTAAAAATCATTATCAACCGTAAAAATCCCATCTTTGACATTAGTCCACGAAACCTCAGGGTACGGGTGACAGCTTTTCATCTGCTCCCAATTTTTGTAGTTCTGATGGCCGTTGGATTCCAATACTCCTATCTTCATGCCCGGCAGTGCAGGTAATCTGGCGGCGACATTCTTGTTCCAATCAACTAAAATCGGATTCACCGTTAAGTCTGCACAGAAACAGGGAGTATTTTTCTCATGGGCAAGTTTGGCAATCTTCAAGCTCATACTCATCGTCTTAGCTATCGGCTTTAACGCAATGGCGGTATATCCCTGTTGTATTCTAACTAAAGCGTCTTTATCGGAATGAGCGCTTTCATCAACAGCCAATCTGACTGGAATATCAGAAACATCTTTCTGAAATTCTTCCGGGAAAGGTTCTTCCATAAGGATTATCCTGTCAAGTGCTCCTATTCTCTTGGCATAGTCGAGAAATTGCATTAATCTGTCTTTGCTGTCATACCTGCCATTGGCATCAAAATAATATGGTATATGGCCATTGTCCGTATATGGAGTTTCAATATTTTTTACCGCCTCGTGGATTTCCCTGAGTCTGTTTTTGTCCCATTGGAGCATCTTGTCGAGATTGCCGTCTTTGTCCGGGTCAGAGCCTATTTTAATTTTTAAAAAGAAATAGCCCTGCTTTACCGCCTCGACAATTTTATCTAATGGCACGTTGTAGCTCATTAAAGGTATATTCTCCAGCTTGCTATGCCTCTGGCAAAGAGCAGGCTTAATATCGGCTGGAATCATATCATCAAAATTAGTGATACCTTTATCTTTGCAATAAACAAGCCAGGCGGCGTTATCTACAGCGACAAGAGCATTAAGGGCAAAGGTAAGTCTAAGATGAGGATTATTTGTTATGGTTTTGCCATGTTGATAAACGTCAGGCAGTATTTTATCAAGCAAATCAAAAGGCGTATCCCAATCTATTTCCTTCGCTCTTTCAAGGGCAAAAGATGTCATTAAGAACATCATACTATTACCGGCGGATTCGCTGTTTGATATAAAAATACTTGCATCAGACCATAATGTACTTTGTGTTCCAAAGCCGATGCCTTTGTTGCCCTTATTGTCTTCGAGCATAACAACAGACTGCCATAGCTCGGATAGATAGCCACCCTTAAAGCCAAAGGGAGCTATTAGTGGCTCACGCTCAAAATTGCAGTTTGTCTTTACTATTCTCATAGTTCTAATCATTGAAGAATTTCTTAGCTTCATTCCAATCTAATGGCAATAATACCGGCTGTTTTAATTTCGCGGACATTTGTGCTGCCCAGCCGATTTCAGCTATAATCTGGGAATTTACAAAACTAAGCGGAGATTTTGTTTTGTTCTTAATGCAATCAATAAAGTGTCCGACAGCAGAGCCGGTCTGATGTTCGACTACGTTGCCGCTGTCTGGTGTTGTTGTATCATCAGGCCAGACCAAATCACCTGCATTTATTTCATCCAAAGGTCTTATCCATTTGCCATCAGTTGTTTTATTTGACCAGTAACGAACCTTGTAAGGTCTGTCAATCTGAGACTCAAAGACAAAGCCGCCTTCTGTACCAAAGATGTTATGATAAGCATCATAGCCATTGCCATTATCTATATTGCCGAAGCAAAAGCCTGTTGCGCCATTGTCAAACTTTATCAAAATATTGTAAATAGGCTCAGCCTGGAAGTCTCGAATCTGGGACTTAAGGCTTGTTGCATATACAGATACAGGTTTACCCTGAGATGCCATGGCAAATATCATTACTGATATCGCGTGATTGATGCCCATGCCGATAGCATCACCCATGATGTTCTTATTGAGTTTCCAAACTTTATCGCCTGTGATATTAACAGGATGGCGATAATTAATCTGTATCTGTGTTATCTGGCCGAATTCACCCTTTGAAACCATATCGCGCAGTCGCTGTTCCATTGAGTCGAAGTAAAGGATATAATCCACAAAGGTAATAAGGTTTGGATTAGCTTTTTCAAGCTCAATCTCTTTGCAGAAATCATCAAATACCGTAGCTGCGGGCTTCTCACTGAACACATGCTTGCCCACTTTCATCGCGGCAATAGCCTGCCGAGCATGAAAACTATTAGGACTTACCAGCCAGACAGCATCTATATCAGGATTAGTTATAATATCGTTATAATCTGTTACCAATATAGACGGTAAAAGATTTACGCTCTTTAAAACTTCTGTTCCGCGTTCCTTATTTATCTCAAACAGCGAAACGACTTCTACATCGTTACGTTCAGTAAGCCTCTTGAGCTGAACAGAACCCATCCACCCAACACCTACAAAACCTATTTTAAGTTTTTTCATTAAAAATCCTATATTTTTGAAAGTTTGATTGCTCTATTTTCTTTTGCCAATGCTTAAAATTTTTGTGGGGGTGTAATTTATCTGGATAGTACGCTTCAATTATGACAATTTTGACAAGTCGCCATTTATTGTTATCCCGCCATCGGCAACAAGAATGGCTCCGTTCAGGTAAGAGGATTCATCCGAGGCAAGAAAAACAGCCAAATTCGCTATTTCTTCGGGTTTGCCGTATCTCCGCAGGGGGGTTCTCAACCCGAGAAATCTTTCTTCATCAAAGTTGTCTCCTTTAGGATTGCTTTGTGCCAACATAGGGGTCTTAATTGCCGCAGGCGATATGCAATTCACCCGGATATTCTGGGGACCGAACTCGACAGCCATAGACCTTGTCAGGGCAATGGTTGCTCCCTTTGCAGCTGTATAAGCATCACAATTTGGAATCCCTATTACTCCGGCGCTGGAAGCGGTGTTGATAATCGAGCCTCCGCCGCTTTTAATAATCAGCGGAAGAGCATATTTGCAAAAACAGAAAACACTTTTCAGATTAATGCCGATTACTTTTTCCCATGTAACTTCAGAAATATCGGTGATAGAACCGTCTTCTTTCGGCAGATAAACTGAAGCGTTGTTGTATAATATATTCAAAGCGTTGTATTTATTCGCTACTGTATCGACAACATTTTTTACCTCTGTTATATTTGAAACATCACACTTGAGAAAAAAGGCCTGCCGGCCTTTATGTTTTATTTCTGATACCACCTCCTGCCCAGCCTTATCGTCAATGTCAACAACAGCAACCACCGCCCCCTCTTCAGCAAACTTTAATGCAGCCGCTTTTCCAATCCCGTTTGCGCTTCCGGTAATTAAGGCTATTTTATTTTCAAGCCGTTTCATTTCTCTGACCTCATCAAATAACTATTTTAATGATATAGGATATTTGCCAAATTCTTTCACTGTTTTAATCATCGCCATAAAGTTTTCTCCCTTAACCGAAGATGATATTGAATTACCGGAAGAAACAATATGGCCGCCGGACGGCGATACTCTTTTGATAAGCTCGATGGTGGCAGCCTTCACCTGCTCGGTGGTTCCCGTTGAAAGAAGGTCAATATCAATATTACCCAACACTCCAACCTTGTTTTTAAAGCGGCTTCTAACCTTATCCAACTGCATATAAGCAGGCTCTAACGGCCCCAGCATATCAACTCCTGATGAAACAATCATATCAACAATTTTCCATATATCTCCATCGGTGTGTTTGATAACAAAGCCACCAGCGTCTTTTATGGCCTTTACAACGGTTTTCAGGCAGGGCAGAATGAACTGTTCAAAATGCTGCGGCGACATAAACGGGCCATTCTTGTAAGCGTAATCATCGCCTAAAACGACAATTTCAACCCCTTCATTTTTTATAAGTCTTTTATAAAGTTCAATATGGTAGTCCACACCAATTTGCAGCAGCTTTTTGGCAAAAGCAGGATTCATTACAAAATCCAGCATAAGATTTGCCAGTCCTGACCGGAGATATTGCGCAGGCGCAAAGGCTGCCTCGCCAACAACCGCTATTGCCCTTTTTCCTTTGAAACGCTTTACCAGTTTTCTGACATAACCAAAAACCGGCGATTTTGCAGGGTCAGGCGGCTGATATTTTTTCAGGTCGTTCTCTGTTTGAATCCTGGCAGGCTCTATCTGCACAGGAATAACTTCCTCTGTAAGTTGCTGTAAGGCGCCCCATTTATCACGGAAAATTTTCTTCTCCTTATCAACCCAGCTGATATTTTCAGGGCTGTCTGCCATTGTCAGGCAGGTAACACAGTCTACTTCCGCATAATCAATAAAATCTTCATGAGACATCCCGGGACAAATCGAATCAATCACTTTCGGGTCAATGAATATTTCCATCACAGGCACGCGGTCCGGCATTTGCCCATCAAGAACCTTTAATACACGCTCTCTTGAATTCATTTGATTAGACCTTTCGCAGTTTTCGCAATATTCTCAGGTGAAAAACCAAATTTATCCAGCAGCCAATCGTGGCTGCCGACAATATGAACGTAAGAGTCCTGCAGACCTATACGCTTAAATGGAATGCTAACCCCTGCTTCGCTTAAAACTTCTGCAACAGCTCCGCCAAGGCCGCCGGTAATCTGATGTTCTTCAACGGTAACAATGCCACCGGTATTTTTTGCACAGTCGATAATCAAATCCTTGTCGATAGGCTTGACGGTGTGCATACTGACAACACGGGCATTTATTCCCTGCTTTTTCAGCAGCTCAGCCGCCTGATATGCATGATATGTTATAGTACCAGTACCGATTAGTGTTATATCCTTGCCCTCTTTTGCAATCAGTCCTTTACCAAACTTGAAATCAATCCTGCCTTGATGTAACGGCGGTTCTTTTTTATAGCCACAGCGATAATAAACAGGCCCCTGATGCTCAATCATCGCATAAGTTGCAGCTTCTGCCTCGACAAAATCGGCAGGAGCTACCACAACCATATCAGGCAGCGCCCGCATTATCGCCAAATCCTCTGTTGACTGATGTGAAACACCTAATGCGCCATAAGCCAGTCCGCCGCCGATAATCACTATCTTCACATTTACGTTGTGATAGCAGACGTCATTGCGAATCTGCTCAAGACATCTTAACGTAGGAAAATTCGCAATAGAATATGTTATGGCAATATTGCCCTCCATTGCTATACCGCAGGCAACACCGGTCATATTCTGTTCTGCAACACCGACATTGATAAAACGGTCAGGAAAAGCCTGTGCAAAAGGTTCTATCTCGCCGTAACCAATGTCCGCGAGAACCATATTTATTCGCTTGTCTTTTTTCGCAATTTCCAGTAATGTTTTATTAAATACGCTTCTCATATTTTATTATACTCCAAGTTCTTTATATGCATCTTCCAATTTGTCGTCAGCTACGCATTTGTAATGACTGGCAACGGTATTTTCCATACAACTGATACCCTTGCCTTTTACTGTATGGGCAATCAGAAATGAAGGTTTGCCTTTGACAAAAGGAATTATCGAAAGGCTATCAAGTATCTGTTCAAAGTTATGGCCGTCAATTTCCTTAACCGCCCAGCCGAATAAATTCATTTTTTCAGCAAAAGGCTCGAGGTTTATGACATCTTTTGAAAATCCAAGAGCCTGTACTTTGTTATAATCCACTATCGCAACCAGATTGTCTAATTTATGCTGTGCAGCGAGCATTATGGCTTCCCAGGTTGAACCTTCATTGCAGTCGCCATCGCTCATAAGGCAGAAAACTCTGTGTTTCTTCCCTTTTCTTTTTCCATCCAGAGCCATTCCAACCGTAACAGGCAGTCCATGCCCTAATGAACCGGTGGAAAATTCTACACCAGGCACATGATGGCTGATGTGGCCGCAGAGTTTGCCGTTATCGCAATAGTAGGTTTCGAGCCAGTCTTTTGGAAAAAAACCCTTTTCGGCCATAATGGAATAAAGACCTGCAGCAGCGTGGCCTTTACTTAGTATAAAGCGATCTCTGTTCGGGCCTTTGGGATTTTTCGGGGCAACATTTAGAACCTTTTCAAAAAGAACAACTAATAAATCCGCCATAGACAATGAACTGCCGACATGGCCGCTGTGCTGAAGATTCGTCATCATCACAGCATCGGCTCGTATCTTGACTGCCAAGTATTCAAAATCACAAATCTGTTTTTTGGTAAGCATAAGAATTATCCTTAAAGTATGAATAAAGTAGTTTCTTTTGGTCCGACTTATTTTTTTACTGTTTCAATTATCCCTTGCTGAAAAACGGGACATTGGTGTATCAGTACCTCCTAATCGTTTTACTGTTTGAATCATAGTTTTTAGATTTATTTCAGGAGTCTCTGCTACGATTCCTTCGCCGCTGTTAAAGATAAATCCGCCGGATTTGCCGGCAGTATCAATAATTCTTCTTGTTTCTCTTTCGACATCTTCCGGCTTTCCCTGCCAGAGAATTTTAATGGGGTCAATATTGCCCATTATACAGACTTTTTTACCAATTGCCTCTTTGACTTTAGCGATATCAATATCTTCTCCTATATTGATGGTGCTAAAACTCAAATCAGCCTGTATCTTAAGATGCTCAAGAGAATGTTCGTTACTATGGTAGAAAACAAATCCATTTTCTTTTTTAAGTGCCTTACAGACTTTTGAAGCAGCATCTGCGGCAAATTCGGTATACTGCTGAGGCGATATAAACGAAGATGATGCGACACAATCGCCGAGCCAGATTGCATCAGCCCCAGCCTCAATCTGAGCTTTTCCCCATTGGCTTTCAAGCTCAATACAAAATTCGATTGTCTTTTTGAGCAGGTCGGGATCACTATGGATAAGCATAAGCGTCTCTTCCACACCGAAAATAAGAGATGCCGCCGAAAACGGCGAAGCGACGTGGCCTATCTGGCAAACAGTGTCCCCCAGAATTTTCTTTATCTTTGACTGAACTTCCAGAAGTTTGGACATTCTGCCGTCTTTTCTGCAATCTGGTATTTTTAATTTTTTTACCGTTTCCCATGTAGGCAGCAAATATTTACTTCCAGCAATAGGTACATTTTCATCATCTGTAGTCTCAACACCCAACGGTTCAATCTCTATAAAATCATCGGAGAAAGGTGTTGCCCAGTCGTAATCATATTTTCGTACAGATCCGACCTCTGTTTTAACCATTACGTCAATATCATTTGTATATTGACGATGTGTAACTCCTGCCATTTTTATATTAAAGGGTATACCAATACCAAAGACAGGGATTCTTTTGGGAATACCAAGATTAACGCAGGTTCGTATGTCTTCTATAACTTCTTTATATGCCATCGAAATAAAATCCTATTTAACCAGATTGCCTATATCTTCGCCATCCCTGCCGACGATAGCTAAGGGCTCTCCAACCTTTAAAGTTTGGCCTTGGACAGCAAAAATTTTTAGTACCGTTCCCTCCGCGGGCGATTCATAATCATAATTAGCTTTATCTGTTTCAAACTGGGCAATAGGTTCTCCATTTACGACTGTATCGCCTTCCTTTACAAGCCAGTTATTTATCGTTATTTCGGTTACCGTATCGCTTATCTTGGGTACTCGTAAAACTTCCGCCATTAATCTATTCCTTAATCATTTTCTCGACAGTTTCAACAATATCCAGTTCCTGCGGCACAGCCTTTTTCTCAAGAACCTTTGAAAAAGGCCTTGAAATATTTGTTCCACCAGCCGGATGCAAAGCCTGTTTTACAGGTCATCTGCCACATCGCCGAAGAACGCGGGTGCCTTCGCCAAGTTCAAGCGGTTGTTCCACACAAATGAAACAACCGCTCCCGGCCTCTAATTCTCATACGTTAAGGTTTGATTGCGATGCTCATCATACCCTTATACGCTGCATTCACAAGTGTAACAGCAGTGTTGCCGTAAGCCCCGGTTGCCGCCCTAATACCTGTGGCTACACCGAGGCCGCCGCCGTTGCCAGCGGTTACGGAATTGTCGGTACGCTCGGTAACACTTGTCAGGTTGGCGTTTGTCCATGCCGAGAACTTTGCCGTGCTGCTCGCGTCAGGGAGACTGGTGGCAATGGCAGTTACAACAAGAGTATTAGTAACAGTTGTAGTCGCTCCCGGAATGGAGCCACTGGTATCTGATACAGCCTCAACACCGCCGGCCGTAACATCCCATGGGTTGCCGGAACTGACTGCACCACGAATAGCTATCATCCTGCCAAGCTGATGGTCACCTGAATCAGATGTGGTTGGAGCGCCTTGGGTACCGTTATATCTCGACCAAAAAACCGTAAGTCTGGCACCGGTAGTGCCGGCGGCTGTTCCGCAGTACTGCGGCGAGTTGGTAACCTGAGTCCACGTTCCGCCGTTCTGGTTAGAAATCGAGATGGCTTGATTGGAAGTCTCAAAGAACAGCAGTAAGATATCATTGGTGGCGATGCCTGCTGGAAGCGCTGGCGTTATCGTTCCTGTGCCAGATGTGACTGCTCCGGCTGCGACGAATGTTGGCATAAGGGTGGTAAAGCTCCAAACCGTACCTGTTGTAGTACCACCATTGCCAACCTCATCAATACGCCAATAGTAGATCGTATTTGAAGCGAGAGTACCTGGGACATAAGTTGTGCCGGCCTGATTGCCTATATATTCGGTTTCGTCCGGCGTTGAATCAGTACCGAAATATACATTATGCGAAGTAGTTCCACTGCCAGCCGTCCAACTGAGTGTCGGCGTAAGGTTTACGCCAGTCTCGCTGTTGGCGGGACTTGGAGTCGTTGCCTGGCCTGGAGCAGCAGCGGTAGTAAGGCTCCAGATGGTACCTGTTGTCGTTCCGCCGGGACTAACCTCATCGATTCGCCAATAGTATGTTGTACTTGCGGTGAGGGTGCCAGGAGCATAAGTAGTGCCGGCCTGGTTGCCTATATATTCAGTTTCATCCGGAGTTGAATCAGTACCAAAATAAACATTATGCGAGGTTGCGGAGAAGCCTTCCGTCCAGCTTAAATCAGCGCCAATACTAATGCCGGTAGCGCTATTTGCAGGACTTGGGGCGCTCGCCTGTTCATTAAATACGATAGCAAGTTCTCCTTCATTCAGCACTACATTCGCCAAGGTCGAATCTAACTGACTATCATAGCGTACATCGCATTCTCGTTCAGGTAACCAAAATCCACATGCATCGTAAATTTTCGCACTTAAATTACAATCATTACCAAAACCATATTCTCCAGAAACCATAGTAACTATTTTGTCTCCACCTACTACATATCCACAGTGCAGCTCAATAGGGCAAATGGGATAAAGGTCTTGAAGGATATTATTGCCAGTTTGATATTTCACATTCAATGGCAAATAAAGGCCTCCATATAATAATTTTAGACGTAACGATTTTGCTATGTCGCCCTCGCTTCTCTCCCATTCGCTGTTACCTAATGGCGTAGGTGTGGTCAAATGACAGTAGCATGAATTACTATTCGCAAAAGACTCCGCAAAATGGTAATACTGTTTCTGCGATTCAGTTTCCGTCATGGGCGCAAAATTTACCCATATACCTACACCGGTGTCTAAAACTTTACGTATTTGTTCAATACGATAATCTAAGGTGTAAAGCCCTACATGAGTTAATCTTTGCTCAAAAGCAAATGTTGCAAGATTGATTTTCGCAGTATGTTCATCCCATATCTCACTTCGATAATCGAAAAAACCAGACGGGGAAATATACATGGCTGCCGACTCGTCGATATAATATCCGCCAGCATTATTCAACATCCAATCAAAATAGTTGCAATCCAACTCTATTCCATAGCTATTGGTAGAAGTTGGCAACATATTCGTCATTCCTGCAATAAAATATTGGGGATCGCCCTCATAGTTCTTCCAATAACAATCGGGATATTTGGTTAAAGAATTGGGTTCAGAAGTGTGCCAGAAATTTGTATAAGGCGATAAAACAACATTAGGTATGTTGCCGTCAGCTATCAATGTGTTATAGCGATTAATCCATTCACCAAGCCAATACCGATTCCAATAACCATGACTTGTTGAAAACCCTGAACCAAAAGTATAACCATAAATGTCATCTGGAGCATACCTGACACCATTTGGATCGAGTCTTTCATATGTTGGTAATACGACATATTTAGCATTATTAGCATTTATCAAATTAATAATGTTACTATCTGAAACATTTTGGCTTCCATATTGTTCTGTTGCAAATACCATCAAACCGTCAATACGGTAATTAGCATTAAGCGATCGTCTGGCCGCATTGATAAAATCATAGTATCCATCCGCATTTGTAGGGTAAATTTCCCACTTCAAAGTATAAAAATCATTTCCACCAAGAGCAAAAAAACTATCGCGTATTCCATAACCGTCATCTGGATCATTCAATGCCAGTTGAACATGAGACCGGAACACATCGTCACGAGGAAGTAAGCCAAGCCCAGATACAGAATCACATACATATATTGTTGGATTTTCCGATGTTGTAATATAGCTTGGAAACGTTCCTTCTTTTTCATATACTCTATTTCCATTCCCATACGCTTTGGCAATATCTTGCGGAGAAATATCTATAATCTCGTGGTTTATCATAACTCCGATATTTTGACTGGTTAAGTTTGTAATTTTATCCTGCACCTCGATTCTGTCAGAATGTTCTATTAAAGTTCGATCGAGTCGGTAATTCGCACATACTGCCGTTAAAGTTCCGGCCCCGCTATCTACGGTATAACTATCCCAATTACTGGCACTAGTATGACCAACCGTATTCCACGTTGATGTGGGACGAGAAAATTTCGAATCCACATAATATGTGTGTCCATTTATCGTAACTCCAATTCCCCCGCCTGTCTGTAAAACCGACGTGAAACTTGGAGTATTTACACAAGGAATGACAGGCTCTCCACCTAAATCGGGGAGGTCTCGCATATTTGCATCATATACAGAAGGTTTAGCATAATAAGTTAACATCTCAACATTTCTAAGTGCCAGTGTAAAATCTGGGCTACTACTAGATAAATGTTTCATCTCTATTGTATTAATACGTTCTTTCCAAATATATTTACTGATATCAATAACTGTAAGATATGGCCAGTCACCCATTTCAACTGGATTGTTAAAGCCTGAAAATGCAGACCAATCAGGACTATAAGGAAGCTTCCAACAACTCCAAGCAGGCCAACTAATTGACATGCCGCTTCCAGTTATTAGGTCGTACCCATTCACCACATTCATCATACAAGCCGTACTATCAACTTCTTCACCATTCACTAAAATGTATAGAAGTCCTGTGCTGCTATCATGGGGGGTGGTCTGTCCAGATGGGAATATTGCCCTACCTTCATATGACAGGTATGTCTTAGTTTGTGCTCTGGGAATAAAAATTTCCCTTTCTAATGAATTAGAAGGGGATACTATTACTTCACTCTCTTGTATCATAGCGCTTAAAGGGACAACCGACACATTATCAATCCATACATAATCTAAACCGCTCTGATAGTCAACGTAGGTCTGACCCCCAGACTCAAACCAATGACTGCCAAGATTAATATTCGTATTATAAGGCTCCATCCAAAGAGCATTCGGTTCATTCAGCACCTCAACTCCATCAATCTGCATACGCAGATTTGCATGTTCACGAACTCCACCTAAACCTCCTGCCACGGTGCGATCCCATGAAAACTGCATTGTGTGCCAGCCGTTGCTAAGATCGCTTGAAAGATCCGCTGTATAGCTAACATGACCGGAACCATCAGAATAACTATGACTTTGGACTACTACCGTATTATAATCATCCAAACCAATAAACCAATAATACTGCAAATCAGAATTAAAATCAGATTCAAAAAATGTAATGCGGCTGTTCGGGTAAACCGATTCATTGCAAATATAAAAATCCAGCTTTACAACACCACTGGGACCAAGAATGCTAGGATCTAAATCAGTATATTGAACATACGGCGTACCTCCGCCATTCAGGCCTACTCTTAAAATACTGTCATGGCCGGTTCCGTATCCTGACATAAGATGAGCATCGTATTGGTTATTATATGCATTATTTGGGTCGTTGCCTCGTAGGTTTGCATTGCCACTTGAAGCTGCCCACTCATGCTCAAAATCAATAGACCAAGTTGTTTCTATTGGTCGGATAGTCACATTATCAATCCATACATAATCTAAACCGCTCTGATAGTCAACGTAGGTCTGACCCCCAGACTCAAACCAATGACTGCCAAGATTAATATTCGTATTATAAGGCTCCATCCAAAGAGCATTCGGTTCATTCAGCACCTCAACTCCATCAATCTGCATACGCAGATTTGCATGTTCACGAACTCCACCTAAACCTCCTGCCACGGTGCGATCCCATGAAAACTGCATTGTGTGCCAGCCGTTGCTAAGATCGCTTGAAAGATCCGCTGTATAGCTAACATGACCGGAACCATCAGAATAACTATGACTTTGGACTACTACCGTATTATAATCATCCAAACCAATAAACCAATAATACTGCAAATCAGAATTAAAATCAGATTCAAAAAATGTAATGCGGCTGTTCGGGTAAACCGATTCATTGCAAATATAAAAATCCAGCTTTACAACACCACTGGGACCAAGAATGCTAGGATCTAAATCAGTATATTGAACATACGGCGTACCTCCGCCATTCAGGCCTACTCTTAAAATACTGTCATGGCCGGTTCCGTATCCTGACATAAGATGAGCATCGTATTGGTTATTATATGCATTATTTGGGTCGTTGCCTCGTAGGTTTGCATTGCCACTTGAAGCTGCCCACTCATGCTCAAAATCAATAGACCAAATACATTCACCAAAGATAGGACTAAAGAAACCCCAAAATAACAGAACACACATTGTAAATACTTTTGTTTTTGTTACCATTTTAGTCTCCATTCTAATAAAGATTAATATATACTCCCGTAAAATTCTTAAATCCATATTTAGAGCCTATCCAAATAACCCGGAATTCAGAAGCTTTGGTATCCTGCCGGCTTTTTCACAATCCGGCAATTTCAGCCTTTTGACCGTATCGCTTATCTTGGGCACTCGTAAAACTTCCGCCATTAATCTATTCCTTAATCATTTTCTCAACAGTTTCAATAATATCCAGTTCCTGCGGAATCGCCTTTTCTTCAAGAACCCTCGAAAAAGGCATTGGAATACTTGCTCCGCCCAAAACCTTTGGTACGGATTTCAAAGACCTGAAACATTTTTCCATTACCTGCCGGACTATCTCAGCGCCAACGCCGCACTGAGTTACAGACTCGTGAACTACAAGAAGTCTGCCTGTCTTTTTAACAGATTCGGTAATTGTATCGATATCCAAAGGCACTAATGTTCTGGGGTCAATAACTTCAACGTCTATTTTGCCGGAGAGTTTTTCTGCTGCGGCAAGTGCCTTATGCACACAAAAAGACGTTGCTACTACCGTAATTTCTTTGCCTTTTCTTTTTATCGCTGCTTTTCCAAAAGGCACTGTCCAAGTCTCGTCAGGTACATTCTGTTTCGTAGCATAAAGTAATCTATGTTCAAGAAAAACAACAGGATTATCATCTCTTATTGCTATCTTGAGCAGCCCCTTTGCATCATAGGCATCTGAAGGCATTGCAACTTTTAAACCCGGTGTATGCATAAACCATGCCTCAAGCTGCTGAGAATGCTGAGCCGCCTCACAGGTACCGCAACCCTGTTGAGCGCGTACAACCAAAGGCACTTTAACTGCCCCGGCAGACATATATCCGAGCTTCGCCGCCTGATTAACCATCTGGTCTATGCCAAATGTGATAAAATCAACATACATAATTTCTGCTATGGGTCTAATACCTGTCATAGCTGAACCTACCGCAGCGCCTATTATCGCCCCTTCTGATATGGGTGTCTGACGAACTCTGTTTCTGCCGAATTTATCAAGCAACCCTTTGGTAACACCAAATACTCCGCCAAAATCGGCTATATCTTCTCCGATAAGGAATACGTTCTTATCGTTTTCCATCTCCTCGGTTATCGCTTCTCTTAAAGCCACTGTGTATGTAATTTCACGCATATATCTTTTTGCTCCCTTACGCCCAGACATAGTCATATAAAGTATTAACATCAGGCAGAGGACACTTTTCAGCATAGTCAACTGCCTCGGCAACTAAATCCCGGACATCTTTTCGCAGCTTTTGCTGTTCCTCCCTACACAGGATATTTTCTTGCAGTAACATATTCTCGAAACAAGATATTGGATCTTTTGCAAGCCAGGCTTGTTTTTCATCCTTAGGACGATGTTCCGGCATAACCATACAGTGCGGATGGTGTCGATAGGTTTTGCACTCAATAAGAGTTGCCCCTTCACCTTTTCTTGCCTTAATCACGGCTTCGTTGAGAGTTTCATAGACAATATATACATCGTTGCCATCAATGCTTTTGCCGGGTATATTGTAGCCGGCAGCTCTGTCGGATATATCTTTAATGGGACAGCCGAAATTTATAGGCGTTGTGGCTGCCCAGAGATTATTTTCACAAATATAAATAACAGGAAGTCTCCAAAGGCCTGCCATGTTCAATGCCTCGTGAAAAGCGCCTGTAGCAGCAGCACCATCGCCAAAAAAGCAGATGCAAACCTGGTCAGTATTTCTGTATTGGGCTGATAAGGCAGCGCCAACCGCCAGAGTCAGTCCTCCGCCTACGACACCGTTGCCGCCCATAAGGCCGATAGATGGGTCGAACATATGCATTGAGCCACCTCTGCCTTTGGAATAACCTGCGGCTCTACCTAAAAGCTCTGCCATCATCTTTTTTGGCTCCGCCCCTTTTGCGAGTGAATGACCGTGGCCTCTGAATGTGGTAAAAACATAGTCATCTTTACGAAAGATAGCTCCCATTGATGCAGCTATGGCCTCCTGACCATCGCAGTTATGCAGAGCGCCGAGGAACTCTCCCCTTGCCTGATGCTCTTTGAACATTTTTCGCGAAGCTATTTCAAATTCGCGAATCAGATACATCATTCGCAGGATATTTATTTTTGCCTTTTCAGAAATCAAACGTCGATTCAAACACTTTGCAAACTTTTGGCACGTCATTTTTCAAACCTTTAAAGCTTATTCCTGTTTTTGCTGCGACTGGTTTAATGTTTCGTCTCTCAGATTACGGCTTTTCTTGTAATAATCGTCAAGGCGTTCAAGACTAAATTCGGAAATCAAATCTTTCGTACTTACGCCTTTTACGTTTGAGGCTATCATAAGACGACCCTCAGTAGTAGCAATGTCCACGACTGCTTTATCTCCATATTTCGCTTTGACAGCCTTAATTTTTTCGATGTTACGGTCAATATGACAGACCTCAAAGTCCAGATTCACATCCTGAAAGATTACAGGCTGATAATCGGAGCCAACAACCAGAATTTTACCCAAAGGACTGATTATCTTGCTTGTTCTGCCTGAAAGTACCGCAGATGCCATATAACACTGTAATTCAAGTGCCCATCGCTGCAAATGAAGTCCGCCTTCCCACATTGAGGGGAAAAATATAAGCTTGACCCCTTGGTCTTTCATTGCTTTGCCTATATCAATAAAATTTAAATCAAAACATATAACAATCCCTATTTTGCCGAAATCTGTTTCAAAAACATTAAATTCTGTGCCTGGCTTTATGCCAATGTCGAGTTCGCTCATGGTCGGCATATATTTCCTGTATACGCCGACACATTTACCTTGACGGTCGATTAATATTGCAGCATTGGACAGATTTCCATTTTCCCTGGCCAAAACAGGACAGACAATATAACAGCGGTGTTCTTTTGCTTTCTTCGCTATCGTCGTAAAAATTGTGCCGAAAAGAGGTTCATTAACATCCTGTAGTTCTGGAATATGAAGCTGAGCAAATATCTCCGGTAAACAAATTATATCCGGCTTATCCAATGCAGCTTCATCTATAAGATTCATTGTCCACTTCAATCTTGCATTTACATCTTGGAATTCTCGGGAAAATCCCGGTGGTATAGACATACAGGCAATTCTTGCTGTTTTCTTTTGTGCCGGTGTGCTGGAAAAGGTAATGCCGGTGAAAGACAGTAATAAATAAAAGGCTATACTTATAAAACGGATGCGACGCAAATTGAGTAAATTGAATTTTAACTTCATTGTATTTTCTACTCCTTTATAACCTTCTTTAAATCGTTCCAGAACATATATTTTACATCTTTAACTACGTTGAGTTCTTTTAAACAATTTCATAAACAGCTTTTTTGCCTGCCCGAATTTAACTGCTCCCCGTGAGTCTGGGCAAATGTTCCATTCCGGAGCAGAAACAACTCCATCGCCATAGGCACATATTGGGTTGGTTGAGGATGTTTTTTTGAAAATAAGCCCATAGAGTTTTCTTGCTGGTATTGTATCATTGAATTTTAATCCTAATTTTTGCAAAACATCCAAATCTTTTTTGTCGTCTCTAAGCCCCCCTCCTATTTTCATAATACATAAATTGGTGCCCGGCTCATAATATTTGCACGGATGGCATACCATACAACATCCACGAACAAGTGTGATGGGAATGTCTGGATTTTTTCGGATTATGTCAATAAATTCATAGAGATTATCGTCTGACACCGGTTTCCTATGCCTTACATAAAAACACACCGCGCATAAAAGATGATGAGGTCTTATATAAAGCTTTTTCGCTGACAGCATTTTTTTGACCGAATTTGTTTTTGCTATTTTTCTCTCATAAAGAGACCGTGGTGGTATAATAGCATTTATACCTCTATTACGTCCCTTCTCGTAAAATCCACTCTCGGTTTTTACACATCCTTTCCATGTATCGGAAGTAATTTTTTTGTAACCACAAACTCCTTTTGATGATTTAATGTTTTGCAAAAGTCTTTCGAATAGCTCACAAGCAGGCCGTACATCTCCAGGCACAAGCCCTAATTTCTGTAATATATCCAAATCTTGTTTTTCACCGTAGAGCCCGCCTTCTTTGGTATCCTGTGTCTTGCCCGGATTTTGATATTTGTAAACACTTTCTGTATTGCATTTTAAAACCATCGGTATATTCGGATTTTTTCTCACAGCCTTAATTATAGAGTTCAATTTTTTATCCTTGAGGTCAACCTTTGCCCCCTCTCCAATCTTACATACAATACACATAAGCTGGTATGGCCTTAATGTTAAAAACCCTTCTTTATTCATTATATACACTCCTGCAGAAACTGCTCCATGACCTGTATATCACTTTTTCTTTCGCTTAATACTCACTTGGATGTTTTACCAGATCGTTTTTGGAATTTTGTTCCATTATTACAAATACAATAAAATCCTCAGGATTTACGCTTAAGCAGATTTTGTTGTTGTCTATTTTTGCAGCATAATCATCTGAAACAGAGTAAGCAACTTTATTTACAAGAGAGCCGAACTTTTCTTTGTTGAACTCTATAGAAGTTTCAGCCGATTTTTTACTCCGATTAGAAACAATTACCATTATTTTCTGCCGGTCGTTTTCCTTATTCTCATAGAAACTTGCTACGACATCGGGGTTTTTAGGCGAGAGTGTAATATATTTTTCGTTTTCCCAATAGCCGTAGAAATCAGCTGTCTCAAGGTTGACGTATGTTTGAGCTTTTAAAATTGCCGTTGCCATTTTTGAGGTATAAAGGTCGCTGCCAATATCGCCGCCGGCATAAAATGGCACGCCGTGAACCATGAACATTGTCAGGTAACTGCGCACAACGGCAGGGTCCTTTTGCGGTTTGGTATAATCAGTGTAAAGTATAAAACAAGACGCAATACCCGCATCTGCTCCCTGTGTATGGGCAAGCCAGTAGTCAAAATCAGTCAATTCTGTGATTTTTGGTCCGCCATAAGCACTCGCTGCGCCGGGAGATTCTCCGTCGAGATAAGCATTACAGAATGACAATACCGGCAGTGCCATACAGCCCGACATATGACTCATAATATAAGCTTTTTCGCCTTTAAGCTCATAAAGCATAATTGCCAGCCGTTTATGGAACTCCCTTGCTGCGAATATAGGACTCATCTCGACCTTTCGTCCCTGAAGGTCTTTGCGGGGTGAACAGCCATGCAGCACATTCTCACAGGTCGAGGGCCCGCCGCATCCGTCAAAATATATGCCATCTATTCCTGTTTGCATAACAAGGTACTTTATGCCATACATCATAAAATCATTGTATGATGAATTGTAACAAGTCAGTGTAATTATATGTTCTTCCGGATGAGGCTGGACATTATAATCTCCTGTCCAAATTGGAAGCCGCTGCCACGATAAGGAATATTTGTCAAAATCGGTTGTTCGAGGGCTGGCTCCATTGCAATACTCATAAAGAATATTTCTGCGATTCTTATTGCAGGGCAGGTTAACAGCATTTCTTATCGTACGGGTGTCTTTTGTCAGCGGCGTTGTAAAACTTCTATCCTTACCCAGGGCTGCTTCTCGCGACAGACACTTGCCGTCGTCGCTGTAGCCACGGTCAAACTCTATGTCATTGAGCTTGCCGGTAAGGTTGCCTAAAGGCGCATCGGCTGTGGCAAGAGATTGTATTAAATTTTCAGGGATTCGATTGTATGCGCGCCAGTCCGGTTGTATTTTCCTTACAGGGGTGGCCTGAAAACCATAAACTATTGAAATCGGTTTTTCAATTTTAGATTTTGTATTAATAAATTCGATGGAAAAGCCTTCTCTTGTGAACCTGATGGGTTTTCGCAGATTGTTCCAATTCTCCGGCCCTTCAGAAAACCACATCAATCCCCTGTTGATTCCACCCGCCCAGACATAGTTGGCAAAATCTATTTCAATGCCGTTTTGGGGGACGGAACCGTAAAAGTCCGACCCATAGTAATTGTACGAATAATGGTATAAGCCGCTGAAATCCGTTTCCAGCGGGATTTCCAGTTTCAGCGAATCCAGTTCAGTTGCTTCGCAAGGGTCGAGTTCCATCTGGACTTTTACCATCCCGTCAAATTCGGCAATACATTTGCAGTTGATGCGAATCGTGTCCAGCTTATAAACATCAGTCCATTTTATATGATAAGGTTTTGCATCATCAATCGACCGGCTTACTAACTTCGCCATAGAAATTTTATTTCCTATCCGGGCTGTCAGTTCGACCGGTCCTTTGAGTATTTTTCTCTCCTGGCTGATTATATTATTAAAGAGGAAACCAGAATTCCCCGATAAAATGTAATCCCTGCCCCAGGCTTTGACCGAGCCGGATATATTATCAAACTCCATTGGCGTCCAGGGAGGTATCACCTTTTCTTCCCTACCGAGAGTACGACCGACGCTGAACCATACCGGAGTTTCCAATTTCTCATAAGACTGTTTCACAGTTTCCAGGATTTTGCCAGATGCAGGGTCAATACATTCGGCAATAACAGAATATTTACCGAGGGGTAACTGCCCAACATCCCTGCAAACTACCTGTTTTCCCTTTGTTCCGAGATTTTCCAGAGAGAAAGTTTTACAGGCATTGCCGTTCTGGTCAACAATGGCTGCTTTGACATTTAACGTCTTATTCTCTGTTTCAATACGTGAAAGGTCGATAGAAAAAAGAATTTGATTTGCATCCGGCACAGGAATAATAGTAAAGCTCTTGGGTCTTTCCTTTAGGCTGAAAGGATTGATTGATCTGTAAATAGGCTTATTGTTATCTTCTATTTCTACTTGGAGCAACCTCAGCGATAAATCTTTCAAAAGATGTTCAATTGAATAATTCCGTGTTTCACCGGGCATCAGTTTCATTGCTATGGATTTTACAGAGCTACTTTGCAGAGCATCATCGGCAACCGCTACTTTCAAATTCACCTGCTTTTCCTGATTTGTAGGATTAAAAATACTGCCCTTTACCGACATATCGCCATAAGCGAGGCCTTCGATTGAATTGAGCCTGTTCACCAGACTGTTTTTCGTAAATGCTACATAAGCAAATTTATCTAATTCCGCATAACCTCGCTGCACCGGCGACCAGGAAGTCAGTTGGTCGCAGGTTCGGCAAAAATTCATCCTCCAAAGGCCGGCCGTCGGTTCAGTAACGCCCATGTCTGCAAGGGGTATGGATATCTCAGCATTCCATTCAATATCCCAGACATAATTGGCAAATTTCCAGTTTCCGTTCCATTCACGGTTGCCTTTTTCACCTTCCACGGTCTGGTCAAAAATAGTACCTTTACAATTGCCCACAAATTGGTAACACTTTCCCTGACCACCATTCGGCGGGAACAGGAAGATTTCAATGGACTCATCTGAATATACCTGTCCGTCTCTTTGCTCGGCAACAGCACGAGGACGTCTGCCTCGCAATACAGATTTAAAGGCTATATAAAGATTTTCCTTGTCATAAGTAACTGAAACCTGGGTTTGGTCATTTGCCTGTCCGCCATCTTTAGTCAGAGCAAAAAAACCGGTTACGGCGGTTGCATAGCTCCATGCTTTGTCGTCGAGTCTGCCATCTATTTGAGGCGCAACAGGTGTCGGGCTGATTTCGATATAAGATATGTTTGGATTGACCTTCGAGATCCCCGGTTCGTTTGAATCCGCCTTACTAAATGCAGATGGCAAAAAGAGGGTTACGAGACAGCAGCAAAACACTCTTGATAGAAAGGGACATTTGCCTTGAAACATAGCGGAATACTCCTGTATATAATTTATTGTGAATACTTATTTAGAACAAGGATGCCGCAAATCCGGCATCCTTGTTCTATTTAACTTCCCTGATTCTTCATCTTAAAATCTTCATCTAAGCTGGTTATTTATTCGTCACAGTTGGGATCCGCAGGGGTCGTACACTGCAGCCACTGCTCGGCAAATATCTTAATATCCTTCATATCCACATAGCAGTTGTGAGTCAAATCTCCCGGCATATAAGACATCGCACCCATCTCGCCGCATTGATCAGGGGTGTAATCCCATACCTTTATGTTATCCAGATATATGGGCTTAATGTTTCCATCTGCTGCTCCGCAATAGAAGTCCGGCGTACTAACCCCCGTCCAATAGCAGCCTACATTTACTTTTGTATAACCGGGGCGAACCCACAAGGTATCATGAATTACTGCTATCAAGCTGCCGTCAACCTTCACATAATAGTCGGCCCGGTCACGGTGGGTGGGAGAATTATGCTGTGTTTCATACCACGCGAATTCATAGGTATGCCAGCCCGCAGTAAAAGTTGGGACTTTTATCGTCCAGTTAAGCTGATTTTTGGCATAGTCCGGGTCGGCATCATACCAATCCGTCGCACGAACGTAGAGGAAATCGTTGCTGGGCAACTTCGAATCCATATAACCGTTAATACCTACAAACCAGTTAGTCTGATACGCTGGGTTCTCGCCTGTCTGCTCGGAAGGAGATAAAAATGTACAAACGTTGAAGTTGGGGCTTAGACCCGTCGGTATTTTAAAATCCAGCGTTATCTTCCCGCTCGAACCAAAGATATTAGGGTCAATGTCCACAAAACCATAGTAAGGCCCTTTCGTACCGCTCCTTCCTACACGGATTGTATTGCTTAGCGTAGTAGTGTCGTATTTCAGGTACACTTCCTGGTTAGAATCGAAGGGATTGTTCACGTCGCCTCCGACAACTACCGGCGTTCCGGCAGGAAATGCACCGGCTGTGGCGTTAAAGCCGTTCTCAAAATCAATCGACCAACGTAATGCGCCAAAAGTTACAGGTGCACAAAACACCGCCAATATTGCAAAAACCAACATTATATTTTTATTTGACATATTTTTTCCTCCTTTAATCACAATCAGGGTTATTAGGGTCATTGCACTGTGTCCACTGCCCGGCGATTTCTGCATAATCATCAAATTTTACAGAGCAGTCTCTATTTATATCCGATCCAAGCCGGATTGTTCCCATATCGTCGCAATTATCCGGCTCATAACTCCAGATACAGACATCATCAACGTATCGGTCCCCTCCGCCTGCATGGAAGTCTGGGATTAGAGGGGTGCCCTCCCAAAAACATCCTATACGAATATATTTGTATCCTTCTTTTGATATCGACCAGAGAAAGTTTCTATATTCCCATGTCATATTCGGGTCATTGTCGATTGACAGACGAAGGTCGGCTCTTTCCCGCGGATTGCCCCAGATATTCGGGTCTCCTGCGGTTCTTCTTGCCCATATAAAATCAAGGGTATGCCAGCCGGGCGTAAGACTGCTGACCGGCGGCCACGGCGGATTACTCAGGTCTTCCGGAGCCGGCGGCGGATAAATAGCCCCTGCTCCTGCGGGAGGACAATACGTGCCGGTATAATAATTTTCAGGGTCAGCGGTAAGCTGCCGAGTCCATATAAGCGGTAGCCTCACATTGCCAAGAGGCAAGCACCAGTAGTTCTGATAAGTACCGCCTGTATTCGTAGAGGCCATAAAAAAAACCGAATAGTTGTTGTTATAATTCGGATCGTGGCTGACCGAAAACTTAAGCGTGATTCTGCCATCTTTGCCGAGGAAATTGGGGTCTATAATATAGCTCAAACGGGCAGCACGGTTTAAACCTGCGCCTGCTTTCCCTACTCGCAGCACATGACTACCCAGATTGGCGTCATATATGACGCATACCTGATTATTGGCATCATTGGGATTGCTTATGTTTCCTAAGTTAATCTGAGGCGTGCCGCTGGTAGCCGTAAAGCCATTTTCGAAATCGACTTTCCATAATAGTGTGGATGTCCCGAACGCCGCCGCAGAGAAACTCACGGTAACAAACAGAACCAGTAACAATTTTTTAACTGTTCTTTCTATCATAACTTTTCCTCCAAAATAATTAAAAAAACTTTAAACTTTTCACTTTGCCAAGCACTTCAAAATCAAGTCTCTACACAATCATATCCACCTCAAAATTTAACAATAAATAATTTTACCAGAGCCAGTGGCACTTTTGGAGCCAATCTTTGGTTGTAACATGTTTTACGCTGCCGTCGGAAAACAGAACATTGGGCCCTTTGCCGTGCCGCTCATGGTCTGAGTTATTATAAATACCTCCCGGCGGTTCATATCTTGCTGGCATGATAAGTACTGAAGAACTATCGTTCAGCCCGTCCTCGTCAGCATCATAATCAAGCGTGAAGAGGGACTTGTCCGAATTGCGAGATCCCGGCGCCCAGGGAGCATCTATCTCCGGCAAAATGATCGATGTGCCGGCCCAGGGTCCAGCGCCTTCTGCGTACGTTAGCACCCTGGCATCCATCATCGTAAATACCTGCGATGGCACGCGTATATCGGAAATTTTGACTGATTGCACGCCAAGATAACCACCCGGCGGCGGTACCATCCACCTCGGATCTACACTGCCATTAGACGGAAGAACAGTGTTGAACATGCCTACGTTAACTCCATAATTGACGCCATAATCGACATGTTCAATGGCGGCCACTTTACCGGCTATGGAGACCCCTACATTTTTGTATTTGGCCTTACGAGTCGGACAAACATAAATATCGGCAGAAGTAACACCCACTTCCTTGGCTTTTGCGGTAAGATAAGGCAATATCGCAGCATACCACTGGAGTGCAGGGTCAAATCCTCCAGTGTCAGGATGAACTCCCCACGGCGGCAGTCGACCATGAGAGGCATCATACATATAAAAAGCCATACCCACATTCTTCTGGTGGGTTCTACAAACAACTGATCTGCCCGATTCTCTCGCCCTATTCAACGCTGGCAACATAATCGCCAGCAACAGTGCGATTATCGATATAACTACCAGAAGCTCTACGAGGGTAAAGGCTTTCCTCGAAGTTTTTCCTAATTTATTTACTATTAGATTCATATTTTACCCTTTCTGGTTTATTTTGTTGTTAACCCCATTCTGTTCAGTAACCGATGCCCCTTCCAAAAGTACAGGTTTAAGGATATTAATACACTGATTTACCTTCTCACCTTTTAACAAGGAAATTAATATTTTTGCACCGAACTTTCCCATTTGTGCCCAAGGAACATTCACTGTTGTCAATTTCGGGACTGCCATAAAAGCGGCTGGCAAATTGCCATAACCCACCACAGAAATATCTTCGGGTATTCTAACACCCTTTCTATAGAGGTAGTTCATAGCCAGAACGGCTATCGTATCGTCCGCTGCGAACAAGGCGGTAGGAGGTTGAGGTAATTTAAGAAGCTTATCGACAGCATCTAAAATAGTAGTTCTGTCTGTAAGGAAACATTCAAGAAAAAGACTTGAATCGGGCTCGATGCCTTCCTCTTTCAAAGCAGCTTTGTACCCTTCAGCACGATCGTAAAGCATGTGCGCTCCATAGTTGGGCGGATATTGAGATATATTGGGCGTTAGAATCGCTATACGTCGATGCCCATGTCTGAGCAGATATTTTGTGGCTACCCTGCCGCCATGCTCATGGTCGATGCTTACCCAGTACATCTGTCCATAAATTGGGCGGGAGGAAACACTGCTGTCTGTTGGCACTTGTCCATTAATAAATACACAGGGTACTTTCGCTTTATAGAGAGACTCCATCTGGCTATATACAAAGCGTGATTTGTCAATTATCAACCCGTCTAAGATTTTAGAGGACACTAAATTTAGGAGCTTTTTAGTTTTTTGAGCCTCTTCCTGTGTCAGAAGATTAAGATCATTGCTAATTTCCTTTGACGGCCTTGAGACCATCAGGTAATAATTTTCCTCGTCTGCAGTCTGTTCAATCCCGCTTAATATCTCTCTCATAAAGGGTACATCAATGCCTACAATGCCGCTTCCGACAAAGCCTATGTGCTTCAATGGCTTTTTAATCACTTTGGCCATCAAAGCAGACTGATAGCCTATATCTTCAGCCACTTTAAGCACATTTTCCCGAGTTTTTGGGGAATACCGCTTTCTTTGCTGCGGATTCAGCACATTTACGACGGTCGTTCTCGCACAACCGACTTTCCTGGCAATATCTAAAATTGTAACTCTTGAGTTATTCTCCATTACTTTACCCAACATAATTCATTGACATTCGCATAAACAAACCATAACTCATGACAAATTACTTACTTTTGCCATTAGCCATTAATCGTTTTCCCCTGCCCTTTTACTCTTTATCAAAATTATGGTGTGGCCGAAGCTGACCTCAGCCACACCGAAAGATCTGATTTTTCAAGGATGTCTAAACTACAATCACGTCCAACTGATGCTACTTCTTTCTGCGAATCAGCAAACCGCCAAGACCTAATAGACACAACGTTGCCGGCTCAGGAATATCATAACTAATGGTAAGCGTAGGTTTATATTCCCAGCCTTCCGGACCCAATTCTGAACTAACAAAGTGGATATTTTTCGTCTCCTCCGCGGCAGGATCAACTCTCAGCAACAAACCCGCATTTACACCACCACTAACCCATTGCTGCGCAAGAGCATTGGGCAGAACGATGTTGTAGAGTGTGTAATCCTCTTGAGCGGAATCTACGGCCAGCGTATATATCGTGGTTGCTCCACCGCTAGCGCCTCCGTCACCTGTCCAGAGAGTCGGGGAGGCCATATAGTCCCACGAGGACTCTCCGTCTAAAGCGGGAACCCAGACTCCCGTTCCTTCTACCCAATTGGCGTTATCATTTGAAATCTGCAAAACATCGATATTAAAGGCACCGCCACTTCCACCACGCTTGGCAAGACTAATGCTCGCCCCAGTAACTATAGAACCGGCTGGTAGGACTAACCCGTCAAATTTCAGTATAGTATTTACGCGTTCAGCATAACTCTGATAGACACCCAACTCAGTAAAAGCACCCGCGTTATAACCTGTTAGACTCCAGTAATCGTCCAGCGTATTGTCATTAGTACCCTGGTAGCCATTAGTTCCGTTCCGAAAAACCGCTGTGTCCGCCGAAGCTGCAACTGCGATACTAATAGTCACAAGCATAACAAACAGACACGCTTTCTTTATCATCTTCATTTTAAACATTTTTCACCTCCTAAATCAAGTTATATGAAACATTAAATTAACAAAACATACTTCACATTACTATCACATCTGCACTCTTATAATGTCATAAACCGGCCCTCCAAAAAATATCATTTTTTATCCATCGTATATCTTCCAACATTAGGCCTTGAACTAATGTTCATTATTATCATACCACTTGTTTATTTTTTTGCAAGGGTTTTTTTGAAAAATTTTAATCGTGTTATGGTAAATGTCAATAATGGTAAATTTAAGTTTTGAGAAATTTCAAAATCCTTGTCAAGAATACAATTGCTTATCTTCTTATATAATAAAGAGTTATGTTATTAAAAATATTGCTTTGCCAAAAACTGAAACACAAAAAACTGCCAAAACCCTTAAAAAAATATTAAAATAAAATTAAAAAATCTTGCATTAATTAAGTAATTTAGTATAAGATTCCTTTTGTGAACATCACTTCACAATCGGTTTTGTTATTACCAAAATTGCGGATAGGATATAAAATGGTTATTTTTATGGTAAAGATGATGGAAATTTTATGAACAAGCATTGGCGCATCGTTTTTGTTTTTCTGTCGATATTGTGGCTTCTTGTCTCGTTTTTTGAGAACGGATTTGCTGCTCCCGGCCCCTGCGATGATACCGCGTGTCTCGACGGTGATTTTAATAAAGATTTTTATGTGAACTTCGATGACTTTGCCTCTTTGGGCTCGGCATGGACGAGCAGGCCGAGCGACGCTATTTGGAATCCTGACTGCGACATATCTGAGCCGAAAGATAATGTTATCAACTTTTCTGACATAAAGGTTTTTGTCGAGAATTGGCTCAAATGCACGGACCCGTACAATTATGACTGCGATGCGTATTGGGACCGCTATCAGCCTATAGTCCTTCAGAATACAGAAAGGACTATCTCCGTAGGACACCCGATAGTGCTGTTTCCCGAGCTTCCCTCGTATATGAATAAGGCCTATCTCGAAGCCGAAGGCCGGGTTGTTTGGCCGGGGCAAAGCTGGAGGGGCGGGTCTAACACATGCATTCGATACCTTGTCAACGGACACCTTGTGGGCGGTCCGGAGAAAATGGTTAATGTTCCTGACGCCCGAGACCTTATAACGCCTTTGGGTAGTTCTATGACATGGTATTGTGTGGGCGACAGATGGTCGCTCCCATACAGTCCCGATTTTGCGCCATTTGTGGGTGTCACCAACCCAGTGGAACTTGGGGATACGCCATACCGGATAGTCCTTGACATCAGTGATTATATAACGTCAGGGGAAAATCAAATCGAGATACGGCATAGTGAGTGGAATTATCCTGACGTTACAATGGTCTATCGAAACATACGAATTCTCGGCAAGTCTGAAAGGCCTGCCCCTGACCCGAATCTAAGAGAGGTTCCTGCCGATTTGAGCGGCAAACCCGTTGTGCCGGATACAAATTTCAACGTCAACTATTCTGCGAATCTTTCATCCGGTGGTGGTATAGTAGTAAACATTGGCGGCGACCAATATAAAGTCGAGTCAAAATTTTCATATCCCAACGGAACGTACAACATACTGACGGTGCCGGGGCCGACTACAGGTGAATGGACGGTAAATGTCAACGGCAACCAGTTGACGGCACAGGGCAGTAAATACCGTGTGGAAAGGCAGATAATCAGTCACCCTGAATATATCGAGGTGGAAGATAAAATTACCAATCTTACCGGCAGTACAATAGGCGTTTGCTTAGGCAATGAAATCAAAAAGGCCAGAAGTTTGCTGAAAAAAGTTTATCTTGCCGGTCTGCGTCTTTCTGCGACAGAATGGGTCACGGGAGGGATTAGTGAGAGCGGAAATCCGACAGTTTATGTTCAGAATCAATCCTCCGGATTGGGATTGCTGGCTTATGACAAAGTGTTACGGTCGCAGATTAACCTAAAAGTAACCGATGGGGCTTACGGACTTTACGATTATTTCTTTGCGTTGGGCGCTAATGCCTCATATACAATACAATGGCGGATATTTCCTACTGATTGTGCCGATTATTATGCTTTCATAAACGCTGCCCGGCGGACATTAGGGGTTAATTATCTTATCGATGGCTGTATAGTTATGCCCAACACAAATTATGTCGGGAATATGGCCTCGGTAACCGATGAAGATATAATAAATCTTGTGCAACGACAAAATGCCAAGTATATAGTGCTTGACACCTCTTACAGGGTTGATCAGAACGGCAATCCACTTACCACAGGGACCATTAATGACACGTCATTTGGATCCGCATTTATGACTGACTATGGCTACTGGAATCGCTATTGGCTTTTGCGGACGATAGAGCGATTCCGCCAGCTCGTACCAGATGTCATACTTCTGCCGTATAATAACTTCTGGCTTACATCCGAACCAAACGCTGTTACGATTTATCCCGATAGCTATGCCCAGCAGTCCAACGGCAATCCGCAGGTGTATTACGGTTATGGACTAAAAGGGATGTATCCGACGCAGGCAAATTCCTACGGGCAGGCGCTGAAAAACTTTTTTGATTTTTCGCTCCAACAGGGCGACGGCTTGTATGTGGATGAATCCTCAATGACCAAGAATCCTGACAGCGATGTTTACAGCTACCGGAACGATACGTGGGACGGACATTCGGCAATAATTAACCGTTCCTCATTCCAGATTCAGCGCACGGTAACTCATTCGGGGCTGTACACACTGGACTATCGGCTGTCTCAGATAAATAAAGCTCGTTGGATGGGTAAAGGTCTATGGATGAATTTCGCACCGATAACGCCGGAAGAAACGCAGTTGCACGCTTATCACTTTATCGAGACACACATCAACAATAATGCGGCGTATGCTCATCTAACCTCCGATACGGCTTTGGGTAACGACTTCTGGGAGCTAACCGAACACGATTTAGGCGCAGGCGTAAGAATTAAGCTCCTGTATGGCGGTCTGTATCTGCCTTATTCCAGAGTCTATCAGACTGATGACAACATTGTACAGGTTCTGTATCCTTTCAAGCCTATAGAACTTCACAACGGCTATGTGATAGGTGAAAACAAGATTGTCACTCGCATTGCAGGAGAATATGGCTTTGGGGACAATTCTGATTTAACAGTCAGAATTTATGATGCCGGCGGTTTCTACCTGCCCGGTTGTTCATCAACCGTCCGGTATGACGCAAATGTCGGCTCGACTCTGGCAAACGTTGCGCTCGATGTAAATGCAGGAGAGATGGCTGTCATATTCCGGCAGCCCCCGGCCTATGCCAGCTTTCCACGTCCTGAAAATGGAGAGGTCAACGTAAGTACGACTTCCCTTCTTAAATGGTGCCCCGGCGAAGATGCCAGCTTTCACGATATCTACTTAGGCACGAATTACAACGATGTAAATACAGCAATCTATACTTCCCCGTTATATAAGGGTAGAAAAACAGGTATCCCTGCAAGTGTGGTATATGACCCGCAACCGCTGCAACCCAATACAACTTATTACTGGCGAGTGGACGAAATCAACGACAGCAACTATATTACCCACGGCAGGGTCTGGAGTTTTATAACTGCACCAGCCCGATGGTTTATCAATTTTGAGAACGGATTTACCGCCTCATCCGGCACCGTATCCGTTCTCGGCGGAAATGTAAATCAACCAACTGTCGGTCTTGATGTTTATACCCTGTATGATACTGCTGCAGATGGTAATGTTGTACGTGTCGGCAGACCGGGCGGCGGCGATTGCCATCTGAATTACAGCAACCTTGACGAAAACATACTTGGCTCCAATGGCATAATTACCATCGACTTTAAGCTCAATGGCGAGTTAAACGATCATGCAGTTCTTTTCAGCGCCTGTCCAAATGCACTCTATGGTGTAGGATTCTGGTTTCTGGACATAATTGAAAAGGACATTATACGTGTATGCAGTTATACATCCGGAGCTACCCCTCCCAGTGATGCCGGGTACAAAAACTATGACATACATTTGGCGACTCCCTTGAGTGATGGCTGGCACACTATGAAGTTTAGCTGGAAGAGGATAGTAGCGGCCGACTATAACTCACCTATGGTTCGCGAAAAAGCCGACATAAAGCTATGGATTGACGAATCACTTGAATTAAACGAGGCCAATGTTTTTTGGACAGAACCTAACTTTGGGAGTCTTAATGTCGGACTTATGTGGCTTGGCAGTACCAGCTCTCGAGACTTTCAAGCCGGCGAACAAAATATACTTCTGGACAATCTTACAATTGCCCCATAGCACGGCCAAACATAATTCGATATATATGTCAAATTTCCTATGATATGATTAGATGTGAAACCCAGCGCCTGTAATGAACAGTGTTGGGCTCTAAATATTTTTTTACGGAGAAAGATATGCACTGGATAGATTGGATGATCGTTATTTTGTTCATACTCCTTATGATGGCGGGAGCATTGTACACAAGGAAATACACAAGAAGCGTGGCAGATTTCCTTGCGGCCAATCGCAGTGCCGGCAGGTATCTTCTTGCCGTAGCCGGCGGAATGGCATCCATCGGGGCTATCTCTATCCTGGGTTATTTCGAAATGTATTATCAGGGTGGCTTCAGCATTGCCTGGTGGGGATTAATGGCCCTTCCTACTAATATCATTATTGCCTTATCTGGTTGGATTGTCTACAGGTTTCGCCAGACACGCGCTATGACAATGGCGCAGTTCTTTGAAATGAGATACAGCAGACGTTTTAGAATATTTGCAGGGTCTCTGTGTTTTCTTTCAGGCATATTGAATTACGGTATTTTCCCGGCAGTGGAAGCTCGTTTCTTTATATATTTTTGTGGATGGCCGTCTGCGATAAATATTCTGGGGCTGAACATTTCCACCTTTCCCTTGGTAATGGCGACAATACTTTCAATCTCGCTTTTCCTGATTTTTATGGGCGGGCAAATATCTGTAATAATCAGCAACTTTATTCAGGGTGTTTTTACCTTTGTTGTATTTATTGTAATTATTGTAGTTATGTTTCGTATATTTAACTGGGCGCAGATAAGCGAAGCCGTACAGATTGCCCCGGTGGGCGCTTCTCTTATCAATCCCTTTCATACGGACAAGGTTAAAGATTTCAATTTCTGGTTTTTTGCCATACTCGTAACAGGCCAGTTTTATAATTTTATGGGCTGGCAGGGCGAACAGGGTTATTACTGCTCTGCAAAAAGCGCTCACGAGGCCCAAATGGCTCAGATTCTCGGCAAATTAAGAACTATGGCAACCTTGTTGATGTTTATAATAGTACCGATATGTATGTACGCAGTGATGCACAGTGCCGGTTTTGCCTCTCAGGCTGAACGCATAAACAATACCCTTGCCGGGATGGATAATGCTTACATTCGCAGCCAGTTGCTTGTGCCGGTGGCTGTTAAAATGTTCCTGCCGGTCGGAATTGTTGGAGCTATATTTGCTATGATGCTGGCGGCAGCTTTCAGCGCTCACGAATCTTACCTGCATTCCTGGGGCAGCATATTAATTCAGGATATAGTTATGGTGCTGAGGAAGAAACCTCTTTCACAGGAATCCCATATTAAACTGCTGCGTGTTTCTATTGGCGGCGTAGCGGTTTTTGCGTTTATCTTCGGACTGGTGTTTCCACTGAAAGACTATATATTTATGTGGTTTGCTATTACCGGCGCTATTTACTTGGGAGGATCCGGAGCGGTAATTATGGGAGGGCTTTACTGGAAAAGGGGTACGACCGCCGCGGCTTGGACAGCTATGATTGCCGGTGCGATTCTTTCTGTTGGGGGAATAATAATCAGGCAGATTGACCCTGAGTTTCCCCTGAATGGCCAAAAAATGTATGGAATAGGAATGCTGTGCTGTATAATTCTTTATATTGGAGTTTCCCTGTTAAACAGGAAACCTTCCTTTAATATGGACAAGATGCTTCATCGTGGAAAATACGCTGTTGAAAGTAATTCGGCAGATGGTATAATAAACGGTAAATCGATAAAATTGTGGGTGTTAAAGCGATTAGGTATAACCGAAGAATTTAACAGAAGGGATAAGCTGATTTACTTTGGAAGTCTATTGTGGACCGTCCTGTGGTTTGGAGGTTTTATAGTTGGAACGGTTTACAATCTTACTAATGAAGTATCGGACCGAACTTGGCTGAAATTCTGGTATGTTTATTTGGTAATTACTTTTGTTACGCTGGTTGCTTTTACGGTCTGGTATAGCGTTGGAGGTATTGTTAATATAAAGGATTTGTTCAGACGGTTGGACGTTATGAAAAGAGACGCTCACGATGACGGAATGGTAAGAGAGCAGGTTAAAAATCCGGAACAGCCTGTAGAAACATTTATTAAACTAACAGAGAAACAAGAGAAAGAGAAGGAATGAGATTATGAGAAAAGCTCAGATCGGTTTTATTGGTGCAGGCTCTTTTATAAGCTACAGGCATTTACCGGCCGCACGCGACAGCAGGATTATGGAAATAAGGGTTATTGCTGACCTGGATGAACAAATCTTAAAAAAGTATTCATCCAGTATGCCTGTCGGCTATACCACCACCGATTACAAGAAAGTATTATCCGACCCGAAAGTTGATATTGTGATTATAGGCACAAAGCAGGATCTGCACGCAAAGTTTATTATTGAAAGTCTTGATGCAGGCAAGTGGGTTCTCTGCGAAAAACCTATGTCGCAAAATGATGAAGAATCTCAGGCAGTCCTCGCGGCCGAGAGGCGCAACCGAGGCAAATTGGCTATAGGTTTTAACAGGCGTTTTGCGACTGCGTATGCCGATGCAAAACTACTTATGAAGAACGTTGAGAGACCCTGGTATATAAATTATCGGTTGATGTCTCCTAACCCTGACAAACACAAGCCAGGCAGCTTCTATGAGCATGAGCCGAGAATACATTACGAAGGCTGTCATATAATAGACCTTATCTGCTGGTTTCTGGAAGAGACGCCTAAGAGGGTTTTTATGACAGGGGATAAATATTTCAATAATTGCTGTATTCTGGATTTCCCGGACGGTTCTCAGGTTTCATTTATGTGCGGTTCGATGGGAACTGTTTGTTACTGGAAGGAATATATGGAGATATTTTCACATTATCACGCAATTACGATTAGTGATTTTGTCGATATGAGAGTTCGAGGCTTTAAAGGTGAGTTTGACAGGATTTATCCATTGTATTACGGCGTACTTGCCGAAGAGATATTAAAGTATGGATTCGATTTTTATGAGGTTTATGGTTCAAAAGCAATTCTTCAGGCACGTAATGAAAATCCTTTGCTTAAAGAGATGGAACTGGAACTTGTAAGGCGTCCTGTTCCAGGTGCTTTCGACCTGGCAAATTATGATATATCTCAACAAGACTACCTGAATTTATCCCCGGAGAAAGGATGGGTGACCTCGCTGGAGCATTTTGCTCAGTGTTTTTTGGATGGTTCAGAACCTCATAATGCAGACGGCAAGGCAGGAGCATTAAGCACCCAAATTGCAGATGCATTGATACGTTCGTTGGATACCGGTACTGCGGTTGAAGTTTAAATGGACAAGCTGCCTTGAGTTCTTATGCGTAAGCACTCGGCCAGCTGGTGCGACCAGCAAAGGCTGGTCGCACTGGTTAGCCGGAATGTTACTCTTATGCTACATTATATTCTGAATGCGCTACTGTAACCGCCATTTTCTGCTCGCCTTTTATCATCATGCAATAATTGTTTATAGCCTTCAGTAACTTTTTCAAATGCCTGAACATACTGGTCAACAACGTCTTTTCTAAAATGCTTAAACCACGGCAATTGAATAACCTTATCATTGATAGACTCGCTTACAGGCAGGGAACGAGTTAAATGTTTTGTGTCAATATCATTTGGCATATCCGCTGTCCTTGTCGGCTGTCCGGCAGCATAAATGTCCATATCGTTAAAGGCAGGATGCAAATGCAAAGGACGGTTGCAGCCTGAGCGGATTTTGACCCCTTCGGCATTCATCGCTTCAACAAACCTGCCGACAGACAGCCCATCGAATTGCCCGGAATCATAAAAAGCAAGCGGGAAATACCAGCCACCTTTGGTCATATTACTGTTTTTGGCAGGTCTATGAGATTTCAGGCCGGATATGCCGTCAATCTTATCGCAGAAATAGTTCATTGCTTCATCTATCTCAGCAAATTGCTGTTTGTAATATTTCAACTGTACAAGGCCGAATGCGGAACTGGCCTGATGCATCCGGTATTTATAGCCGCCGGCAGGGATGCCGATGTATTTTTTCAACTGCTCATTTTCAATCATGCCGTGTCTTTCATACATCCCAAACAAAATTGCTCGCTCATAGATTTCCTTATTATCCGTGGTCAAGACTCCACCTTCGCCAATAGCAAAAGATTTTCCGCTCATCAGCGAAAATCCTGCTGCATCGCCAAAAGTTCCTACTTGCATACCTTTATATAGTGCGGCATGTGCGTGCGAACAATCTTCAAAAACTTTAAGATTATGCTTTTTAGCAACCGGCATAATACTGTCCATATCCGCCGGCATGCCGGCGTAATGCACGACTACAATGGCTTTGGTTCGCTTTGTTATACAGTTCTCAATATCATTCGGGTCGATACAAAGTGTTTGCGGATCAATATCAGCGAATACCGGTACAGATCTTAAAGAATAAACCTGTAGAATTGAAGCCCAGTAAGTAAGGGAAGGACATATAACTTCATCACCATTACCTATACCCATACCGAAAAAACCACAATGTATGGCAGCAGTGCCGTTATTACATGCAAGAGCGTATTTTCGCTCAAAATTCTCGGCATAGGCTTTTTCAAATTCCATCGTAATATCCCAGCCGCTCATATTACCGGTATTAATCACTTTTAACACTGCTTCGCAATGTTCCCGTGTAACAATTGGCCATTTGAACATATCCGAATAATCGGCTGTTACAGCCGGCAGACCGCCCAGTAAAGCAAGAACGCCGTTTAAATTATATTTTCCCATAGTGAATAATACCTTTCATTAAATAATAATAATACTTTACCTCAGAAATCTTTACTCCAATCCCAGCCCCAAAATTTTGTTGGCGTTTTTCCACATCAGCTTCTCATATGCCTGACCTTTTATATTCCCATCTTTCCTGGCATTAGTTAACCACTCAATATGCTGTATATCATCAGTTACGCTGCAATGATCAAGCCCAAGCATTAACCTATCCTGAAATTCTTCAATAAACTTCCAGGTATAATCAGGGTCTCTTTGGAGAGCGTTCAGGCCGCTTCCAGCCGACATATCACAGTATAAATTCTGATACTCACGAAGAAGCCGGACCAGGGTCCCTCCCTGCTTAACCGATCCAGTCGGATACTCATTTTTTATCTCAGGAGTAACATCACCGCTGATTTCGTTCCAGAAAGCAGGGCTGTGCCCGATCATTTTGAGTTTGGGAAAATTTCTAATGACACACTCCAAGCGTTTGAGTCCCACTTCATCCATCAAACCGTAAGAGTCGAAATCAGGCGTAATCATATGAATCAAAGCAGGAAGACCAACTTCACCGGCAGCCTTGAAGAAGGACATCATGCAGGGCGAATCAATATATACTCTCGCAGTAATTTCGCCAATTCCTTTGCAACCACAGTCTTTAAACCGATTGAGAATAAAAATAAAATCATCTGCAGTGATTTTATCCGGGTCTTTGGGCAACCGCGGGTCAATGTTGCAAAAAGGAATAAATCTCTCAGGATATAACTTACATATCTGCAACAGTTCACCGACATTTTGCACAGGTGCAGGCGACTCGGCATTCGCAAGCGGCAACAAAACAGCCTTATCTATTCCCTTGGCATCCATAATACTTAACAGTTTTTCAACCGTCAAGAAGCTATCAGATGCGTTAGGCAAATAGTTTATCTGCTCAAAAAGATAAGCATGTTCATGTATATCAATAATCATTCAGGCTTTTACTTTCTCCGGAATCCCGGATTTCCCGGCCTTTTGAAAGGCTTCGAGTATTTGGATGGGGTTAAGTATACGGTTATATTCTATCGGTTCACGTCGAGTCTTAAACATCTTGGTAAATTTCTGTATCCCAGCCAAATAAACATTTTTGTCAAAACAAATCTGTTTGCTGATAGAACCTTTACTGCCAACTGCCCATATACCAAATCCCGGGCAACCATTCTTGATAAAATTTAATGTAACTATCTTTTCGCCGGGATATAACAATAGTCCAGTTGCTGATTCCTCATTTTTAGTTAGAGCAACTTTATTGACACCATAACCAAAAGCTTTTAAGGCCATCTCAACCTGATGGATACCATAGAAAAATATTCCACCATATGGACTTTTTAAGTCGCACGGCCCATAAGTACCCGCCGAAAGCACTTTCCCAATTTTTTTAAGTTGCAGAGTAAAGTCCCTGAAAGCAGCCTGCTCAGGTAAGAGACTGAAAGACGTTACGCAAGCTCTATATTTTACTGCACGTCTCAAAAAAGTTTTACCCTGCAAAACTCGATAACAAAAAGGTTTATCAATAAAAACAGGTATTCCTCGCCTGATAAAGGGCTCCGCAGCAACAAGATGAAAGATGGGGTGACGATGATCAACAATCAAAGCGTCTATCTTACCAAGCATCTCGCTCGGATTCCTTACTACGTGTTCGATTCTACCTTCTGCCGCTGCGGTCCGGGCAAATTGCAACGTTTCGCCCCAAATATACCGTACCGAAAAACCTTTAATCTTTTTTTCTACATTAATTGTCTTGGCAATTGCTGCCGAGTGAGTATTTTCTGCACCAATAATCCCAATAATCATATCCTGCTACCTTAAATTATACCTTTTGTGACTAAAGTCTTGTCTTAAACGAGTTTTACAGCATTTAATCTTTTAGTCCTAATGGAGTATCAAAATGAAATATTTGAGATTTTTTTTAAATATCCTAAAAGATTTATATTTTGTATTAGCGTTAATACGGCATATAATATATAATAAGCTGAAATAATACAAGAAAAATATTAAAAAAATTTTATGCCGACAATACAACCACATAAATTCACACTTAAGGATGTAGCGCAGCAGGTGGGCTGTTCTCAGAATACCGTAAGCCTGGCTTTGCGAGGTTCAACCCGCATCTCCGCTCCGGTTAGAGGTAAAATTACTCGAATTGCTGCCAAGCTTGGTTACGTTCCAAATTATGCCGCCAGTAATCTGGCTTCCCAAAGAAGTGGTATTATTGGAATTTACACTCAAGCGTTATATGATGCCGTAAGAACGACAATTGTGAATGACCTGCTCATAAGGTTACACACAAATAACTATAAGCCGGTTCTTGGTCTGGCAGAAAACATAGACACCCCATGGTATCAATCGCCTTGGTTACACACATTCAAAGCCATGAAAGTTGAAGCTCTATTGATTGTTACTGAATCCGACATTACTGCAATACCTGAAAATTTAGAATCAGTTCCTCTGATATTTGTTGGGAATCAACCACATAAAAATCTTAAGTGCGATTACATAGCGATCGATCGCAGGGAAGCAGGCCAAATAGCAGTGGAGCACTTAATCCGGCAAGGCCATCAAGATATCCTTATAGCATGCAATTCAAAATCTTACTTTGGAAGCGGTTGTGTTAATGTCATTAAAAAAAATCGGGCTAATGCTCATTTTGTTAAATATCCATCTGTACGCAGTATAATATCAAAAACAGATGAACAGGCACATATTGAAAGATGGGCAAATTATCTTTTGCAGAACCGACAAGTTAGCGCTGTGGTATTTGTAGATGCGCCGTTGGCAGTTCGCTTTTTGAGACATCTCGATTTGTGTGGTATTCGTGTCCCGGCAGATGTGAGTATACTGTCCTACGACTACTTCCCCTGGGCACAGGACATCAGAATTCCCCTGACCACTATCGAACAACCGCTTGCGCAACTTATCGACACAACAGTAGAAGTTGTTCAGAACAGACTTCGCAGATTATCAAACACTCATACACAGTTGGTGTTAAAGCACAACCTCGTTGTAAGGGAATCCACACAAGTACATAAGTTGAGTCGGTAGTACCACCACCTTCAATAAAATCAATCTTTACAAATCACACAAAGTATTTTTGAAAAAATTATCTTTAATGATGATGAGCACAGAAAAGCAATTCAGATGACCGAAGCCAGACTTGCAACGTGGCCGTCAAGAGTATCGGAAATGCTTTTGATGTACTCTCGAAAACTAAAAATGCTCTTTGACATTAGTGCCAATAGTAACCAATTTGTTTTCGAGCAGCTCATACAGGCCATTGGCCCAAAACGTATTATCTTCGACTCCGACTTGCCAATCCTCCACATGCGTGCCCGACGAATCACAGAAAACAGTATCTACATAAATATCGTCCCCAAAGGTTTCTATGGCGACGTTTCCGGTGATAAGAATATGCGTGAAGTAAGCGGCGACGAGGCAGAGAAAATCACATTCTTTTTATATGAAGAAATTGACGCTTTTAAACGCGCCGCACTTACCACCAACCTAACCCCTGCTAACATTGAAGATATCCTTTACACAAATACCAACAGTATAATATCGTCTGCAAAATTATCCATTGACGACCAAAAGCCGCATCACCACTTGCCATATATCTTTACAAAGCCGCCACTTACAAACCATGATTCGGAGCCTTGTGGACTTCCTCACTCATTCTTTGCACCCTTGCACTGGACTGAATAATCTTGCTGGCCTGTGTACCAGTTTGAATTGATATTATTATTTGTTTCAGCTCACGCGTGGGTACAAACCGGAACAACACGACGCTGCATCGAATTTTGCCACACAGCATTGTAACATTCAATTGCAATAGCTCTACCATATAGCGATTATTTTCTCCCTACCCCAGCCTATCATTCAAACGGATTTAAACGCAGTGTTTTATGAATCTTGTCTCGCTGATTTGAATTCACCCCTGCATGGTCAGCATAGTCTGTCCAACAGGAAACAATCTGTCTTACTTCATTGAGAATTGCCTTGGCTTGACCTCGCTTGAGCAAAGCTGATTTCCCACACGCAAGAAAGTCGTCCAACGTAAAATTGTCACGTTTGCCATTGACTGTCATCTGATGGCTTGATGTCCAATTGCCGCCAGGTTGGTAGCTATAAATCATATCGAAAGCGGGAGCGAGTGACCAATTGCCACTGCGATCCATTAAAAAAGCTATATTCTTGACGTGATCATCTTGATTTCTGGCGATGATATTGAATACCATTCGTCGGTACATCTCCGCAGTTGCGAGAGCAGACAAATCCAATCGCCGCATTGCATCGAAGGCTTGTTCGTAACTGTTGGCGCCGGGTTGGTTGAAATCCAGATGTGCCAGCGCTGCTAAAGATTGCATGTGCAGCTTGCCCCCTTGAGCGAGTCGATCAAATCGGCGGGTCATGAAGTGGTGGCGTCCACCTTCTTCCAGCAACCTGCAATCGTTCATTGTAATACCGCAGTCGGTAGCCATCTTTGAATAAGCATATTCAATGATGCCGTATCCTTTTGGATCGGCCAATTCTTTATCACGATTATTGCTGACCCCGTCAAATTTGATCAGCCAATGCTCAAAGCCATCGTCGGCATTGAGTTGTCCGGAACGGACTTCATTAGTCTTGGGATTCCACACAATGACAGCCTTGGCACGAGCTCCGCCGGCAGATGTACCAACACGCAGAATATCAGACATTGCCTCGACATTGACTTCTTCGGTCAAGTTGATCTGTAAGCTGTCCCGATGCGTCAGTATCTCGCTGGCCAATTTGACCAATCGATCCACTTGAAGCAAATTATCCTTTGTTGGTTGCGGCCCGGTCGACGGAACAAATTCAAGAGCGCCCATACCACGTGAGCCAGTATAACAAAGGCGTTCGACCGTGTTTAGTGAATTTGAATCCCGTCCCTGTTTGGCAAGCCATGCATCAATCAGGGCATTTCCGAATCGATCTGGGAGTGAGTCTGCAAGCAAACCAGGGAGACCATGAAAACTTTCTTGTGCCAAAGCTGGGAATGAATAGACTCTATCTGACAATGGCATCATCAGCGGCGATACTTCAATACCGCTCCGGGCAAAATCCGAATCATACTGAAACGATGCTATCCGCTGACCATCTTCCAGTACTACTGCCCCAATGGTTGAACCCCAGATTTTTACTTCCGCAATTGTACTCATAGTTCATCGCCCCATTTCCACGACTTTTTGGGCCTGTTCATTTTTTTGGTTACCGCTCGTTTTCGCGGCTTGGCCTGATGTTTGAGCATTTCCATGGGTGAGGGCATCACCTCTGGTATTAACAGGTTCAGGTGGCCAGCTAAATCCAATACACGCAGCAGGCGAATAAGCGTTGTCAACTGTATATCACCGCCAGCTTCGATTCGCTCGATGGTTCGCTTGGCCACACCGGCTCGCTCTGCAACCTGAGCTTGGGTTATCCCTTGCTCAATCCGTAGTTTAGCTATTCGTTTCCCCAGTTCCATAATGATCGTTTCTGGGGTGGTTTGATTTTCTATTTTCATGGCATAATCCTTAATAAAGCGTGATTTGTCCATTTCTATTATCGTAATATTACGCGACTTAGTTTAAAAATCAAGTCATATTTCGCAAGATATTGCGAAATATGGTATTTTTAGCAAATTAAGTCCCCATGGGCATGAATCTTGCTGGTCTGCGTACCCGTTGGGATTAATAGTTCCGTTTTTTTCAGTTAGTACCTTGACACAAACAGGGGCGATGCCCTGCTGCGTTGAATTTTGCACCACATAATTAAGCGTTAATTAAGCTGTCGTTATTTTTCCGTTACATTGCCGACAAATTGCCGATAATTTGCCGATAAACCATACGAGCGGGAGCGATTGGACATGTTAACAATAGTAAGCCATCCATCCTCAGCCCACTGCTGCATCAAGATACGCATCATACGATTGGAAAGTCCAAGTCCTTCAGCGGCATCTTTAGCAGTAATAGTATCTTTTTTTGCAAATATCGCCAACACAACACGTGCCCTGTGGTCGAGCCGTCGCAGTTTTTCCGGCTCGGAAGGTATGCCAGTTTTGCCAAGCCGGAGGGCTTCATCTTTTGCCTGTGTAAATACCCTTGCCAAAAGGGAAATGAAATATTCGACCCATCCTGTCAGTTCCGCTTCCGCTCGGCCATAGTAATAGTTATGGTGCTGATGCACCACAAGAGATTTATAATAGCTGGCAAGATCACGGGCATGATGTTCTTCCATAGAAAAGAAGCCATGCAATCCATACCCACCTCGCTGAAGAATAAATGTCGCCAAAAGCCGAGCGGTACGACCGTTACCATCATAATAGGGATGAATGGTCACAAACTGATAATGCACAAGAGCCGCGATAACTGGCACAGGGATATTCTCTTTTTCTGCCTTACGTACCCACCGCACCATTGCTGTCATAAGTAACGAAACGTCTTTTGCTTCCGGCGGCATATACACGATACCGCCTGACTGTGAATCGCGGATGACATTTTGACCATCGCGGTAAGCTGTTGGTTTTGAACGCAATCCTTTTTCAACAATAGCATGGAGCCGGCGAATCAAATCCTCGCTAAAATCAACCTTCCTGGCTGCCCAATCCTCAACTTTGAGTAAGGCATCCCAGTAATTGCGTACTTCCTTAACATCCCGCTGGCGGCCATGCAAATTAGTCTTCTTTTTTTCGATAACATCCTGCGCCTCTTTTAAGGTAAGACGATTACCCTCAATGCGTGTAGAATAATGCGTCGAACGCACACGTGCTTTGTATCGCAGCTCGGTCTCAACAGCAGGTGTAAGAGGAGTGTTTTCGACCACTGCTTTGGCCGCCTCAATTTCCATCAGGCCACGCACAATTGCGGGACTTATAGAATATAATGGATTCCACAGCGACTTTGATTTTCTATGCATAAGAACTCAATTTCTTGTTTTTGAATTAGTTATAGACACATCAACTACTGTCTATTATACCGTATTTGTACATAACCTTCAATAGAAATATCGCTTTTATTGCCGTTATATTGCCGATAATAGTTTTCACAAATACCCCTTGTGACAGCGGTATGGATAAGGTGAATTTGACAAAAGCACTAAATCAGGTATACCGCCCTGTCCAGCACAAGACAGCTCATCACGGCTTTAGTCGCATGATATACATCGGACCACGAGGTCAGGAGATACTGCAACCGTTTCTGCGCAGACCGGCCAATTCATAGCGGCATTAAGAAAGATATAAGAATAAGTTATGTTATTTGTCGTCGATAAGCCGAGGTTGCAGCGTATAATTGCGATTGTCCGGGAAGACCGTGCAACGGAAAAAAAAGAGAAATATTATTCCTGAGACTAAAAGCCAATGGCGATGAACTAACTGTTTCGAGTGGCGGTTGCGTAATAGCAAGCTTTCCGCAACTGTATATTAGCCGGGGCTAAGCGACTACTCATTTACATTTGCGGCTCTGAATACACAATGTGCAAAACCGTGTTAAACAGTGCTTTTTTAGAGTTTTTCACGATTATATTGACAAAAGAGTGAATTTATTAACTTTTAATTTTTCTCTTTTCACTATGTTTTCCATATCGTGCAACTTTGCCAATCATCGGGGAAGCCCATATTTATTTGAGGTATATCAGGATATTCCGCCAACAACTCCTGTAATCGCTTTGGCCAGCGGCTTTGCGGGGCGATTCTGTCCAGACAGTATTTACATATCGTCAGAACACCAAATATCCGATTATTGGCAACTTCGACCGGCTGATGCCAATCCGGGTAATCGCCCTTTAAAGGAATCAACGGCTTATAACCGAGAACCTGATCCCATAGTCTGCCATGATGGGCACAGATATTCCGAATGGCATTTAAAGACAGCAACCATGATTCAAAGACCGTATCGGGAAGTCTGAAGATTGAAGCGATCCCTTGTTTGACTTTGTGGCTTGAACCTCGATAGAAAGAAAGTACGGTTCCAAACGTCATCACCTCTGTGACCATCCAGATGGGCAGGTAAGAATGCGCATCGCCATAGTTCTTATGAAAATGATTCACAAAAACTTCCCTGCTCCGTTTGGTTTCTTCGGTGATACGATCAATCAATTTTGTGTAGCCCACCGAATCAAGCTTAGGAAATGAAGCGGGATTGGTTGCATAAGCAAAAGTACCGTGTCGATGGGCGTGATGGTAAGCCAACTGTGTTCGAACGGAAATTTCAATCCGCTCAACAGCATCCATAATCTGAAGTCGCAAATGGCGATCAAAGACATATCGCCGCCAGACATTTTCAAAAGTTGTCCCGGGTTTAAACCTGTGGTCAGGCTGACGGAAATGAAACCAGTAGCCGCTTAGCCGGTAATAATTTACGGCGGACAATCGTTCGATTATCAGGGATTTATCGCCGGTCATTCCACGAGATAGAATAAGTTCGGCCTGCTGCTCTAAAGTCAGAGGAGGTTTTATATAGTTCACGATAATTCTCCCCTATAAAACGAAAAACCTGCCGAAGTGAGCTTGTCTTTCGACAGAAGCCCGGCAGGTCTGCTATACCTAAAAAAACACCCGCCGAGAGATAGCATGCCTTGTGGCAGAGGCCCGACGGGTTTACTGTGTACATTATATCGTCCTACTGTCGCAATGTCCATAGATAAATTAAAATTATTTTTCATCCCTGCTCCATTGAAACTTATTCTGGGAAACTATTGTCTTGTTTCGCTGTTAAACTTGGTTTCTTTTTCTATCTGCCCGGAAAGTTCCTTTATCAAGCCATCCATTTTTTTCAAAGGGGATACCATCGTCCCGTATGAAGAAAAAAGTAGAAGCTTAAATTGCCACATAATCGCCGTCCACGGTGGCTGACCGAGTGTATTTGACGTATATTACATGCCATTTGTTAAAAAATGTCAATATACGTTTCGCAATTTTTTTCAAACCCAGTCGTGTAAAGTAGGATATGCCAAAAAAACACCATATTCAATGTCTGGGATTGAAAATTTTCTGATGTTTCAACTTATTCAATAGTTATATTCTGCAATGCCGCGACATTAAAATGCTCCCTCGCAACATGCAAATACCACCATCATCTTTTCCCTAAATATTTTTTTTCATATCTCTTTCTGCTACTTGCGTTTACGAGATGTTAATATTTTTTTGCCGAATGATGCTTGCACTTCTTATTGCATTTGATACATTCAAAATAATGAAACCAGGAAGGCGGAAACGACCTCGGCCGGATGTTCTGGCTGTCAAACCGAAGCCTCTGAATCATGAAAGATATTTCATGTGCCACATATATATAATGTCTGCTCTACATAATATCATTTTCATAAGAGACATCCGATCAGTGTGAAATTGCATTATTAACACTGAAAGTGGCGTGGTTTGCGCGTGGCGATTCAGCTCTCCTGGTTGTGAGTTTACATCAAAATTAGGAGGGATACCGTATGGCAGTCGATGTTGTAAAACAGCCGCTTCCTTGCACACAGGCGGAATATGAACACTTCAAAACCATTTACAGGGAATTCTGTTATGTAGCCGACCATAAGAATGAGCAATCAAATTCTAAATATTCGTACAAGCAAACAGCAGTATTGGCATATCTCAAGAGTTCCTGGCCCGTTATTGAGGCAATATGCCAGGTGCTTAATATTGAATTAGAACTGACGCCGGATGATGCCCGGCATGCAATAACAGGTTTAGGACTAAAAGGCGCTGCGGCATTGTGTACCAGCGGCAGAAATAGCAGTATGCAAGCCAAAAAGGTCATTGCATTTGAAGAGGAACGCCTTCTTGACCTTGCCAGAGCCTTGTTTGACAATATCATGGTGCGTTTGCATCTAACCTTCCGCACATTCCCCCAATCTGCCATCACACCGAATACGACACCATTGCGCGCAGATTGGCAAAAAGTGCCGATAATCGAAGTTCCGAAAATTCAAGAATCAAAGGCGAAGCCGCCTGTTGAAACGTTAACCAAAATAGATAGCAACATATTGCAGGCCATGTCTGAAAATCCTGAGGCCAACATGCTCAGAGTAGAAATCGAAGGTGCCGCTGGCTACGGCAAAGATGCTGTGACAAACAGCCTTAAACGCCTTGAGGCCATGGGTTTTGTTTGCAGACCCTATAGCGCAAAACGCAAAGGCTGGACTCTCACTGGAAAAGGTGCGGCCACCACTAAAAATCTGCGGCATTAACAATTGAGAATATGGTCACACATAGATACTGCGCGCCGATTTCGCTATATATGCAAATGCTATGCCAATTTTCACTTTTTTTTTCAAAACCCGCCATTAACCCGCCATTAACCTCAAAACCCGCCATTAACCCGCCATTAACCTCCCAAAACCCGCCATTAATCCGCCCTTAACCCGCCACAAGCATTTTTGTTTTATGTCAGAATTGCCCGCAGATGAAAGGACGACTGCGATGGCAATGAACATAGAAAACGAAATGTTGCTGACACTGGCCGAGACGGCCGAGCGGCATTCTATCGACGAACGGTCTATTCATCGGCTTCGAGGTCAAGCGACTCGGTGCAAAGCCGACTCGGCTCCAGGATATCCAGCGTGAGCGCATCCATTGTGCAGGCGGTGAGGTGTATATCGTTACCTCTTTAGATGAAGTTAAAAATATTATCGCAAAGAGAGGAGGGCAATAATGGAAAAGCGAGGCCAGTCAATCCCCGGTTCGCGTTTTTACCGCGACTTCTGCGTAGACTGCGGCGAGCCAATGCGGGTCAGCCTTGATCGACTCAAAAAAGGTGTCAAGAACAGATGCGAGATCTGCGATCCAAAACATATCGGGGTAGGTAACGCCGTCTCTGACAATGCCGACACCGATCCTGATGCCTTTATGCCAAGCTGGAGGTCACAATGAATAAATTTAAGCGATTGGTTGTGGCCCTGTGGTACGCATTTTTGGTGATGCTAATGCCGGGTATGGCGAAAGAAATAATGAGCGAATCTGATGGATATATTGCAAAGGACAAACAGTATCATCGTGAGACAGAGACTATAAGATGATAAGGGATTTACTAAATTACTTAGAATTGCAGGTAAAGCAGGAAGGCTCACAGTTGGTCATCGACTGCCCGCAGTGCGGCAAGGAAAAGCACTGCCACGTAGCACCAGAGACAGGACTATGGCACTGCAAGGTCTGTAGTGCCAGTGGCAACCCTTGGCGGCTGGTTGAAATCATGATGCCAAACCTCGATACCAAGGGCATTTATCAGATGCTCAAGGAACACGGTCTCCACAATGATAATCAAAATTCCACGCCACCAAAGCAGCCTAATCTGAAACTAACAAAAAACGACATTCGGCCTATGACCGACGCTGAAATAACATCGGTCTGCTCCGCCAAACAGATAAGTCGTGAGGCGTTACTGAAATTTGCACCGTATGCACACGCCCGCGAGCCTTTAATGTTGATTCCGGCATTTGAACCTGATAATCTATCAAAAGCATGCGGGTGGCTTCGCTGTCGATTTGATGGCGCACCAATCATTCTTGGTAATGGCAAAAGTGTTAAATACCCAATCGTCTCCGGCTCAGTCCATGGGCTCTTCGGACTAAAAACGCTCACGGACGAGCAGCCGGAGACAATTGTTTTCGCCGAAGCATGGCGTGATGCCCTGGCGGCCATTTCGCTTGGCTATGCCGCCACCGCCTCCAGCGGCGGCGCTTCCACATGGTACGATACGTGGCTACCGGTATTCAAAGACAAAAACGTCTATATCGTCATGGATAGAGATGATGCCGGCGTCCGAGCCGCTGTGCGTGCAGCATCTGCAATTCTTGCTGTTGCAAAGTCGGTGAATGTTGTTGAACTGCCGTATGAACTCAAAAAAGACCATGGTAACGACCTCTACGATTATATTTGCAACGATGGGCACACCAAAGACGACCTCGACAAACTCATGGCAGGCGCAAAACAATGGATACAAGACGATGATGCTCAAACCGAACCATTATCCGATGGTAAAAATACACATATTGTTCTTGATAATGATGAGGTCGATACCTTTTCCAGGGAGTTTGAGAAATGGAGCATTGACAAATGCGGTGTTCGGCATCGCTACAACACCATCGATGGCTGGTCTATTTTTCATAAAAGCAAATATCAACGTGTGCCGCATGATACAGAAGTCGAAAAATACATCCGTCAGTTCATCGCAACAGAAGTCCGTATAAAAAAACGCCTCAAACAGGAAGATGGCACCTATACCCACATCAAAATTAAACCCGACAGAAATCATAAAACACGAGGTTTCATCGGCAATATAATGGCATGGCTGCGAGATTCCGACAGCGTTCATCTGAGGCCGGGCCAGGCTGCACCATGTTCATTAGGCGGCGTGCTCGATACTCGCTTTATCATTCCACTCAAAAACGGTCTGCTCGATTGGAGCACCTATCCTTACAGATTCCTTCCGCTCAATGAAGACTTTTACACATTCAGCTATCTGCCGTATGAATGGCACGGGGAAGTAGATTCAGAATTATGGCTCAATTATCTATTAGATGTGACCAATTCAAATATTGAGATGTGTTCCCTATTGCAGCAATGGGCGGGTTATTGCCTTATGAAGCATAACAGAAGCCAGCAGCGGTTCATGCTCATATATGGTGAGTCCAGCACGGGCAAAACTGTCTATGCCGATGTACTGACGCATATGATCGGCGTAGAAAACGTATCGTTTGTTTCGCTTGAACAGTTCGATGAGATTCATTTGATTTCAGATACTTATGGCAAACTGCTCAATATCTGCGATGAATCTGAGGAAGCCATTTTAGACCCTGCTATCGAGAACGCACTCAAGCATTACACCGGCGGTACGATGTACCAGTTCAAAAAGATTTACAAAGAGCCGTTTACTGCATATCCAACCGCGAAAATTATGATTACGACTAATCATTTGCCCAAATTCAAAGACTCTTCGGAAGGTGTCTGGCGTCGAATGCTCATGGTGCCATTTAAATATATCATCCCGGAAGACAAGCGGATTTACGGTTTGCAGGACAAGATTATGGCAACCGAAATGCCTGGTGTTTTGAAGTGGGCATTGGAAGGTGCCCGCAGCCTTGTCAATGGCGCATTCGTTGTTCCTGATGTCTGTAAAAGCGCTGTGCGGGAATATAAAAAAGAAATGCATCCGGAATACTCTTTCCTGGAAGAGAACTTTGAACCGAATACTCTTGCCGAGCTTTCTGTGCCATGCAAAGTGCTTCGAACCTGCTATGAGACATGGTGCAAGACGAATGGTTTCGGTGTTAAGAACGACAAAAATCTTGGCCTGGCAGTCAAAAAATTGTTCCCAAATATTGAGCGAATTCAGAAACGCAAGGGCGCAGCGCGTCACTGGGTGTACGATGGGTTAACGTTTAAAGTCGATTCAGAATTCTATGATTCGGGGGTTTACAATGCTTACTAAGACGATTTGTCACCACTTGTCACTGGGTAGTCACCCCTCAATGGAGAGACAGAAAAACGCAACTGGCAGTATTGAAAATGCGTCTGTCACTGGGTGTCACTCCTTTTCTTTAGAAAGAATGAAAAGTATAATAAAAGAAAGAAATAGTATATGTAGTATATATATAGAGAACAATAGGAAAAATGGGGTGACATCCAGTGACAGCAGTGACACCTCTCCAGAGGTTTTTGCCGACTATTCACAGCCCAAATTAACACCCCAGCAGACAGAGCAATTGTTCGATAATCCTCTGCGGCATTTGTTCTGGTGGGATTTGCTTATGTCCATCTGGTCGATGGCGCAGCAATATAATTTTGAGTGGGCAGATGCCTTCCTCCCGCACATCGTCAATCTCGATACCGACTGGCTCACAAGGGCCATGGTGCAAACGTTTCAAAAATTAAATACCGCACACCAGCAATTGCTGTGTGAGGAATATGATGGCTTTATCGCTCTGGACAAAATCTGCGATTGGAAACTGATGTGCCGCGGGCATGAATACATCGCGGTCTTGTGTACCAGGTATTTTCCAGATATTCGTTTGAAACGCAGTGTGTATGCATGGTCGCTGGCCGAGGCCAAGGCAAAATACACACCCACACCCGCATCTGTAGAAACATTGCTCGGTTGGATGCGGCCATGGGACAGTGATGAACGCATGGAAAAGGTGGCTGATGCAGAATAACGCTGACAACAAATTGCTGCTCAATGTTCGCGAGGCGGCTGGACTACTGGGGATTAGTCGGAGTTTCCTCTATGAACTGACGGCCAAACCTGACTTTCCGGTGCCGCCAATTCAAATCGGTGCAAAAATTATGTTCAACAAACGAAAATGGCTCAAATGGATCGAGATGGACTGCCCAAAGACACGGGAGAAGTTTGAGCAATTGCAAAAGGTGGGAAAATGAGCAAAAAAACGATGAATTGTTACAATTTACGATGTTTAGGGTTGACAATAATAACTATTGTGGTACTATGTTGTCTGTAATAACTACGAAAAAGGCAGGTGAAATATGAGAATTTTCAAACCAATGTACAAACAGGACGGAAAGACCAAAGAATGTGGTCGCTTCTATTTGCAATTCAAAGACCACAATAAACAGGTGCGGCGTTATAGAGGCTTTGCCAGCAAGAGCAGTACCTCTGAACTGGGCAAGATGATTGAAAAGCTGATACGATATAAAGTCGCCAACACGCCGTTGGATGTGGAGCTGCTCAGATTCATTGAGGGCACAGACCCGATGTTAAAAAACCAGTTTGTACGGCATGGGATTGTTGAATCAAAATATATGGCCGGCGGAGTATCGCTAAAAAATCACCTTGAGGCTTTTGTTAGGATGATGACTGCCGCTGGCAGGAGTAAGACGCACATCGAGGGAACACAGCATAGGATAGAAAAAATACTTAATGACTGCAAATTCCTCTATCTCAAAGACGTGAGCAGCGACAAGCTCATACGATTTCTGAATACCGTCCAAAGTGAAAAGTGTGAGCTAATTCACGAGGTCGATGTCGATGGCAAGAAGAAAACCATCCGAAAGCCGGTACTTTTAACCGATTCGACAAGAAATCACTTCTTGACGGCTTTTAAAATATTCCTCAACTGGCTCGTGGTGGATGGTAGAGCCGACAAGAACCCCCTGGAGCACATGAAGAAGCGACATGCCGAAGCAGAGCAAAGAGGAGCATTGACGCGAGAGCAGTTTGAAACACTGATAAAAACTACGATGCAGGGTGGTATGATACGGCATATGTCTGGCCATGAACGCGGGATGTTATATTTGCTGGCGGGTTCCACAGGATACAGACGTAACGAACTCTTAACGCTACGGTGGAAAGACTTTATTTTCGGTGATAACACCGCCGTAAATGTCGATGGCGGCCGAACCAAAAACCATAAGGATGCCAGCCAGCCTATACCGAGGCCGACAGCGGCTTTATTTGCCCAATGGAAAGCAGATCGAGGCGAGAGCGATAGCAATAAGGTGTTTCCTAATTTTACCTCCAACGACCGTCCTGCTGCCATGATTAAGTCCGACCTTTTGGCCGCTGGGCTACCGATAAAAGATTACGCTGACCGTCCAATACTTTTCCATTCTTTGCGAAACAGCTACATCAGCTTTTTGGCCGAGAGTAACGCTCCGTTGAAGTTGATACAGGAATTGGCAAGACATTCAGATCCACGACTGACGTTTGGCACATATGCCAGGGTGACACCCGCCAGCTCGCAAGCCGCCGCGGATGCGTTGCCGACGATAAATATGACCGAACCAAAAAAGAATCAAGCCGAGTATCAAAAAACTGGAACATACGATTCAGCCGCGGATTTACTTTGCTCCCAACTTGCCCTCAAAGGTGGGGAAAAGGAAGTAAACAGCGGAAAGTGTGGACAAAATTTGGTAAAAAAAGAGATTACGCAGAACGCGACAAAAACGGCTTTTGGTGCGAGTATACCGCATTTTCAGCCTGAAAAAGCAATTGCGCCCGACAGGACTCGAACCTGTAACCTTCGGATTCGAAGTCCGTGACTCTATCCAATTGAGCTACGGGCGCGTCGAAATCTAAGTTGTTGCAGTATAACCACTTGATGCGATTATTGTCAAGTCTCTTGAGCGGGAAATCCCCGAAAACGGCCATTTGCGTCACTTTTGCGTCAGTTACTTTTGACGCATTCCATCATTTTGTTGATAATTTGGCTCTTCCGGTACATATCTCTTTTGGCAATGTGCCTTTTCAGACCTTTGGTAAGTTTACAAATACAAAGACCGTACTGGTTCAGTGTGAAATGAACAAATGCTTTTCACGATTAGCTCTTAAGCTTACTCTCGGCAGAGGTTTTTTTAAGATATGCCTATTGCCACACTTTCAATTCCGGCTTCCAAATCTTTTTTAATTTATTACCCTCTGCGATATTGGCCAATACTGGCAAAAGAAAGGTTTTAACATAACCAACGACTTCTTCAAGATCTGTTGGAATGTGGGATACTTTTGACCTTTTGAGGAAACTCTTCCATTGAGCTATCTTTTCTTCGTCGTGATAATACTGCTCTGTAAAGGTTATGATATTTGCCGTTACCTCTGTTCCTCGTCGTTTAAATGTATTTATAATTGCATTCACCAAGAACACACTATCAAATTCAAAACGCCTTGAGAGAATCCAGATGTCGTAAATATCTTTCATTCTGCTGTTAAGAATATCCAGCTTGACCATTGCTTGTAGCTTTTCTGCTATTGCAGTTTCCTTATTATAACAGTTGAGCTGTGGAACGGGCGAATCCAGAATAGTGGGATAATCGGATACTTCAGAGCCTGGCGTAATAACATCGGAGAAACCAATATCAACCTGAACGCGAATTCTTGCCGTATCCAGATAGCCGTATAGTTGAACCCTTATTCCTTGATAATCAGCATCCAATGTTATTAGCTCGGCAGTTATACTGGAACTTTCAAATCGCAGGCCATCCTCTTCGACCTGTAAATTGCAGATTTCCTGAAAGATTTTTGAAATATCATCAGGGTCATTACTAACTTTTCCAAGCAGATCGATATCGACGGTAGAACGAATCGCAGATTGCCGCCAAACGGTGAACAACAATGCTCCTTTGAGAACAAATTTATCCTGATATTTTGATGCCGAAAGCCGATATAAAAACCTCTCCATACCGTAATATTGCAGAAGTTCATTAAACGGTTGAGAAAGTTCCTTTGATTTATTCAGCAGTTTTTGCCTAACCGAAGCAGCGATATTCTTGATATTCTTCTGGCTCATAACATTGCCTCAGCATAGGGCTTGATGACGTTGTAAACACGGCATATTTTGGCATATTCTACCAGCTTATCAATTCTGGCGTTCTTTTTCTTCCTCCAGAATTTCAGGGCTTCAATCGCCACATCAAGACCAATTTTATTGCGGTATTTGAAGCAGTCCACAATGGTCTTTTCCGGCGAATATATTTTCACTCCTATCCCGCTTATTTTATGGACTTCTATTCCCGCCTGAAAAGCATCATCAGAAAAGCGAAAAAACCTTGTCGGTGGATATTTCAACCTTGGATATGCCATTGTACGACTTATGGCGACACAAACTTCGTGAGGAATCTGGGTTGTTATTTCATGGAATGAAAGAGCGGAAATAAGACAAATCACGCCGGGTTTTACTTTGGAAGCTACGGTTACTATATCCTGTTGGTCAATGGGTTCAAGTTCAGCCAGCCGATATGTTCCCCTGCACAGAACTTCCAGTTCGTTATTGTCCCGCATAAAATACAGAGTCCGGGGATGAATCCCTTCTTTGAAGGCATCGGATGCCCGAAGAATCCCGCCGTGTTTCTGGAAAATACTCTTTGCCTGCCCGATTTTTCCCTTGTTTATATTCATGGTTTCTCACGGATAAAAACACCTACACTTACAATTAAATGGTTATGTTATTATCCACATCGGCAAATCGTTGTCAATTCATAAGTCCAAAAACCAGATTGTTTCAAATCATGCTGGTTCTACTAAAAAACCATTCATCGTTATAAGAGCCGTATTTCCTCACTGTCCTCAAACTGTCCCCAAAATTGAGTTCAAGACAGTAAAAAATCGTGCGAGGATAGTAAAGAAACGAGAGAGTCTAAATCTTTGTTTTTATTGGAGTTAAGTGTTAAATACATGTTTTTGATAAGGCTACAGAAAGAGGGCATCGAATCACGCCCTCTCCGCCAATATTAGCAGAACAATAAAATAGTTCGCTGGTCGGCAATGCATAAAACCATTGCCACACAAGTTCGAAAAATCCAAATGAGTGGCCAAATTCTGCGTCAAAAATGCGTCAGTCGCCAGTGGTGAACCAGTTGTTAATAGACTTGTTATCCACTTGCTAACCACTTGCAATCCTTATTTTGACGCAAAAAATAAGGGGTAAGGTGTTGTAGATGCGATACTTATAGAGGGGGTTTTGGATTCGAAGTCCGTGACTCTATCCAATTGAGCTACGGGCGCAATCCATTATAAATAAAACACTTATCCTAAATAAGCTTTTTGAGAAATAAATAAAACTGCACCCTTGGCTACAACCATTTTGCAAATTACAGTATGGCTGTGACGATGTGATAACGAATAATAAGCTGCAGGTGAGTTGTATTACCTCGGCAACGATAAAAGAACTTGATCTTTACCGCTTTTTACTAAAATCCTGTGCATTTTTGCTGACCGCCCAAATCTGATATCTGACTTCTGATAACTATCTTTGTTGGAATCTTTTACAACTGTTTCTTAAAGAAAAAGCCCCTTTATGACCGATAACGCTTATGTGCCAAGCATTCGGTAATTGAGATAATTCAGGAAAAATTTTTAAAATTTTAGTTATCGGCCTGACATTTGCGACCGATAATTGAAGTAGGCTCGTTGTGTCATTAGACACACAAGTATTTATTTAGAATGATGTTATGGGCGAAAAACTACAACAGAACTTACGACAGCTTGTCCTGAAAAAGGGCAACGAAAAATTTATTTTTCGCTATCAGGCAGGCTGCGAAGATACGCTTTTGGACGCGATGGTTTGCCAGGCAAAAGACAGCAAAACCAATTTTGACTGGTTTGATGCGGCTGTTTTGAGTTTTAAACTCACGCAAACTCTTATAAATGAAGCAGATAAGCTCTTAAGCGACCCCGAACATCAGGCATTTGAGCAATTTGGAATATAAAAAAATGAAAATTTTGGCAAAAAATATCCGGCTTGGAGACTAAAACAAATGGAAAATTGTGTAATCATTCACGAATTTCTGGATTACTTGAATTTTGAGAAACATTTTTCCGAGCATACCGGCAAGTGCTACCACGCCGACCTCGAACAGTTCTGCGGGTATCTGCAAAACAGTTCAAACAACGCTGATTCCACCGGCGGCGGTGCAGGTGGCGTTGCCGTCCAAACCGAAACGCAGCTTCAGCAGCTTCTGCTTGCGGTAACGACCGAGACCATTCGGGCGTATATAGCGTCTCTGAACGATAAACAATACTCAAAATCGACTATTGCGCGCAAGCTGGCGACAATGAGAAGTTTTTATAAATTCCTCGTAAAACGCAGCTACCTTAACGCTAATCCGGTAACGGCGGTTCGCACTCCAAAGCAGGATAAGAAACTGCCGAAATTCCTCGAATACGAACAGGTTAAGGCATTGCTCGAAACCCCTCCTTCCGATACCTGGCTGGGAGCGAGAGACCGGGCGATTATGGAAACGCTGTACAGCACCGGCGTAAGAGTCAGCGAAGTTGTCGGCCTGAATATCGAAGATGTTGACTTCCTCGGCGAAGTGCTGCACATCCGCGGCAAAGGCAAAAAAGAAAGATTAACTCCAATCGGCTCATCAGCCATTCAGTCTGTTCAGCGTTATATGGAATTCCGCAACAGAAGAGCGCAGAGCAACGGAAATTTTGATTCCAAAGTTCTGTTCGTCAATAAGCACGGCAAACGGTTAAGCACAAGAAGCGTTCGCAGGAAGATGGACAAGTATCTGAAAATGGCGGGACTCGACCCTGCTATCAGCCCACACACACTGCGGCACAGTTTCGCAACGCATATGCTCAATAACGGAGCTGATTTGAGAAGCGTTCAGGAGCTTTTGGGACACCAGTCCCTTTCGACGACACAGGTTTATACACACCTGACAACCAAGAAACTCAAAGAGGTTTATGACAACGCCCATCCCCGCGATGAGCAGCAGCAAAATAATTGATAGCTGGCGATTGTTAGTTGATAGCTTAGAAGTCCCGCTTGTGCGGGACTTTTTTTTAGCCCTTTATTTTTTATCTTTTATTTTTAGAGCATTTTAATTTTTTATGTTCAGATTTAGGCCGTCGTGAGGACAAGCCCGGCAAAGAAGATTGCACAGTGATATTGAAATATCGCGAGCAAATCTGATGCCGCCGGGCGCAGCCGCAACAGGCATAAAGCGAACATAAAATATTAAACTGCTCTAATATTCATCTTTACCTATATCCGCATCCGGCAGGCGTTTTTCTATAGCTCGCAGACGAAATTCATAGCAAATACTCGCCTTGCTCAATCCCTCAATCTGCTGCTGAAATTGTTTTTGCGATTCCAGCAGCCGGTTTATATCGCTCCTCAAAAGCAAAAGCTGGTTTTGCAGATTAACCCACGTCCCGACAATCAGCGAAGCGAGAAACACAAGCTGAATAAGCACAGAAACATCAATCTGTTTTACAAATCGCCAAGTTCTCATATTAACCCCTCGTTAATTTTACACTTGCACCGCTGCTTATTGAATCACTCACGCCGTCATCGCCTAAATCAACGGATACTTTGCATCGCTGCAATGCCTTTTCATAAAGGCCTGTATAATATCGGCTCTTTTCCCAGAAACTTTTCGTTTCATCGTTATCGCTGCCGCAAATAGTCGCGTAAATTATCGACAGCGTTTTATAAACCGCCGTCTGCCTCAACACCGAAACGTCAAGAACATCGTCAACGCTGTACTTACCATCGGGACTGCCTGGCCTCAAATCAAAATGCGCTGCAAGCTGCAAAAATACCTCGCTGCTCTGCGGCTGATAACTGCAAACCCGATATATTATTGCCGAGCCGTCAACCAGAGCAATTGGAGCGGCAGATTCATCAGCCCGCAAAACCGAAACCTCAAGCTCCGTCGCACCGCCGACAGAAACAATCTCATAAGCTCCGTCAATCACGCCGTCAGCGGATGCCAGATAGATAACCATTCCCGCCGACACTTGAGCCACGACGAAATTCGCACCTGCCGCTGCGAACGTTGTGCCTGTGATAACACCGCCGCTTCCGCTTGCCAAAATCTGATTTGAGAAAAGCAAATCATCAAACAAACTCGGCTCATACCGCAAAATATCAACATCATTTGAAAAACTATTCATCCCGCACCTTCTTTCTTATATTTATTTCATAAATTCCGCACCTTTTACAAAATTTGAAAAGAATATTTTCAAAGGTGCGGGATTCATTATTATACCCTTTTTAAAAACAGCCGGGCGCGGAACTATCTAATCTTTATGTAATCATTGTGTTTTAGATGCCCCGCACCCAGCCGAGAACTTTTAAAACCTTGCTTTGTTGAAAACCTGTCATTTCGACCGCAGGGAGAAATCTTTTAAAATCTCATCGGCGTAGCCGATTCCACAGTTTTTCACTTTACACTTTTCGTTTTTAACTTTAGTTCGTCGCCAGTCCTCTGATAAGACCGTGCGCAGCTTCATTCTTGAACTCAAGCGTGTATTCGCCGATAAGCTGACCGCACTCATAATCGCCGCTGCTTGCCAGTGGTTTAAACTGGAAACTCCTGCCCGCAAGAGGCAATACGCCGATTCTCGATGAATCAAGAAGCAAAACAGCATCCTGCGGAACGTATCTGCTGGTAACGATTCTGCAAACGCCGAAATCGCTCTCATAAACGCTGACCATATCGGTGTAAGCGGTATCCGAAGCTCCGAAACTTCTGCTTGCAGTAAGGAACGAATTGATTTTGCGTTTCTGATACCCGCCGACAACAATCAAATCAACGCTGCCGCTGCTGTTTTCCCAAATCTTCCGCAGAACATAGTTAATCATTTCCTCCGTCAAAGCCGTGCCTGTCGGAAAACCCGAACCGCCGGTGTTATAAAGGTGCGTCGCGATATGCGGCAAAATTCCCTTCATACTCCTGCGAACAGATGCCGTTCCCTGCGGATTGGCCGAAGGCTGACCGCCGTTGATTACCGTGTTCTCAAGGTCGCGAATCATCTCTCGCAGTCTTTCCGATTTCTGATAATCCATCTCATCAGAAAGTCCCAGATGACTTGCCGCGATGTTTGTTCCGCTCACCTCAACGGAAGCGGTAAAAATCTGCGTGTAATTCCCGCACCGAATCCGATTGGTAAATCTCGCAGCCGGTTTGTCGTCGCCCTCAAAAGCTGCGTTGCCGAGAATGTTAATCACCTGGCCGGTCGCGATATTTTCAGTGGTTGTGCCTGCATATCCACGAACCACTGTAATAGTATTTCCGCTCACACCGGAAACAAGCATCAGCTCTTTTGCTCCTGCAGCCTGAATCTGGTCGCCCGCTCTGAATCTGCTGCCGTTTGCGACATCAAAACTGGTCTCGCTCTCCGGGTCGCTGATTGAACTATCGCTGATTGTGTCTTTGTTAGGCACAAGCGAATCTTCAAGCCATTCATGATATGTACTCTGTGCCTGCCTCAATGGGTCGCCAATCGCGTCAAGCAGCGGTGTCTCATAAGGCGACACAATCCCGATAAGGTCTGATACATCTTCCGCAAGTTCAGGCAGATTAGTCCCTGCCGAATATGTTGCTTTTCCTGTAAATGCCATTTTTATTTCCTTTCACTTATTTTTTTATTTGTGCCTTTGTGGCTTTGTGCCTCTGTGCCTTTTTACATAAAACTTCTTCTCGTCCGCAGATACTCCTGCAAATCCGTTCTTGAGCCGGTTTTTGCCGCTCTCTTAGCCGTTCGCTCAAGCAAACCTGCCGTAGGAGACAGCCGGTCTTTAACTCCGCTTGTTTTACTCCCTGCTGCACCGGCAAAATTATTGTCCGCAAACAAATAGCCCTTCTCTTTTTTCAATTGCGCAACAACATCAGCTGCCGTTGCCTGCTTATCAGCCTCAAGCCTTGCCTTGCCGATTATCACTGCCGCCTCAAGGTCGCGCACTCCTGATGCCGACAGCTTATCTATCAGTTGCCGTTCAACCGTCATATTTGAAAGACTTTTATTAAGCCTCTCGACTTCAGCTCTGCTCTGATTAAGTTCCTGCTCAAGCGTTGTTTGTTTTTGCTCTGCGCTCTGCGCCCTTTTGCGATAGCGAATCGCCTCGCTCACATCGACTAACCTTTCGCTTCGCTGCTCTTGTTCAGTCGCTCGACTGAGCTTGTCGAAGTCTGAACCGTCAATCTTTTCTGCGTCTATCTGACTCATCGTTTTCACCTTTCATTTTTTTGGTAGGGTGGACAGCTCTGCTGTCCACGCGGTTTTTAAAATTCATCGGCGCAGCCGATTCCACAAATCTTCAATTTTCATTCTTCAATCTTCAATTCTTTGTGTTTATTTGTGTTCATTCGTGGCTAATTTGTCAGTTTTGTAGGGTGGGCTCTTAGTCCACGAGATTTTTTTAAAATTCATCGGCGCAGCCGATTCCACATTCTGTCTACTGCCTACTGAATTCTGTATTCTTTTTCCACTTTTAGTTTTTCACTTTTTATCTCTGTGTCCTCTGTGAACTCTGTGGCTAAAAATTATTTTAATATCCAAGCTCTCGCAAAACCGTCTCGCCCGGCACACCAAGTTCCTTTTTCAGTTTCGCCTCATTAAGTTTCTCCAGCGTATTCTCCGGCAGCGGACTTGGAAAAATCACATCAAAATTTCTTTCATCTTTGCTGTTCGGATAAATTCCTGTCGTATCGAGCATCTGCATTACCATTGCCGCAATTTCCCTTATCCCCTGCCCATAAATAAATCGCTTCCTGTCCGTCTTCGCCAGCATTCCCATAAGCGTCATTCGCAGTGCAACTGCACTTGTCAAATTCCCAACCTTCTCTTTCAGCACACCCGCAACAACAGGCGTTACCCCGCTTGCCTTATCCATCGCCTCGCGAATCTGGTCGATGTGCGTATCTTCGCTCGGCATAGCCGCGTCGCCGCCGAATTGCTCAATCGCCGCATCTGGATTATCCGTACACCAAATCCTGCCAGGCGAAACCACCCTGCCCTCAACGCCCTCAATCCCCTTCGCAAGATACATCTTAAACGCCTGAAAAGTTATCCTGCTCGCCCTGTCGCTCAATCGCGTATTCAATTCATCCTGTAAAGCGACCAATGACTCGACATCGCTGCTCCCCTCGTAATACAATGGCTGTGCGATATTCTGAATATGCACGACAGGCACAACGCCCATCACATTCTGCCCTTCAGCCACAAGCAGCTTTTCCTCATACCTCTGCCAAAAATCCGCTGAAATTATCTCTGTAACCGCCGCCGCTCGCCTTGCCGAATTTCTGCCTCTGCCACCCAACAGCCTGCGAAGAAAATTCCCCTCGCCGGACACCTCGTTTTTCTGCTCGATGAAATGCTGAACATAAAAATTTATTTTCCTGTAATCTTTTTCATCAAGAACAGGCAACGCTCTTGGCGCTTCAATCAGTTCCAGACCGCAGTCCGAAACAAGCTCGTTTAGCCCCGCCCCCTGTGGTTTGGGTTCGTTTATCCCGCGCGTATAATAATCCATAATTTTCTGCCCAGGCCGCACAACACAATCCACAAAACCGTACACCGCACCGAGCGTTGCCATATCCTGAAAGAATCTCACTCCTCCGTTTGCATAGAATATTGCCTTGATAATTTTGTCGATTTCGCCGCACCGATTTTTATCTTCCGCTTTGCTCACAATATCAACGCCCTTGCCGAATAGAAAATCCACCATCGCGTTGATTCGCCAGCCGATATCGTTTTCGATAACAACTTCCTTACGTTCAATATCTGCGACCGCTCTTCCGCCCAAAAGGCCGCTTGTTTCGCTTCGTTTGATTCCTGTAATCCGTGCCGGCAGACCCATTTCCTGTGCCTGCACATAGAACCGTGCCGATTCGTTAAGTTTGGAATCTGCCGCCAGAAGTCCTGCCGTTGAATGCATCTGATTTTGATAATAGTCCCACAGCCTGCCGAAATGCGACTGCATATCGACCCATTGCTCATCGACGAGCCAATCCACAAAATCAGGATTTAATTCGTTCTTAAAATCTGCAAATTCAAACGCCATAAAATTATTCCTTAATAAAAATCCCATCGCCGACCTGTCGCGTCGAAGCCTTTGGCGAAGACAGAAGGCGATTCCTAAAATTTTCAATTTTCATTTTTCAATCTTCAATTCGTCTCTACCCTTACTGGGTACTTGCGCGTTTTTACCGAAAATTGACCGAAAATTCTTTGATGTGTTTTTGTAAGTGCTTATTTGATATGGAGAAAAATTTTTTAATTTTTTTTACGCGCGCAAGTTTTTACTTGCGCTTTTGGCTGGTTTTTTGTCATTTCGACCAAAATGAGTCCTGCGTAGCCTTGGCGGAGCAGGACGAATGAAGCGGAGAAATCTTTTTAAATTCCCCTTTCAATCCCACTATTTTCTTGACAATCCCGACTTTTTCTGTACACTGTCTGCCTTGGGAAAAGAAGATTTTTTAGGAGGATGGGAAAATGAAACACTTCATCAATTCATCATAGAGATTTTATAATCATTTTGTTGTATTTAATTCGCGGTTAGCCCTGCCATCACCATGGCAGGGTTCAGAGCCGCAGGACGTAAGTCCGCGGTCAACTGTCATTCCCATGACCTGTGGTGAGTAAGCCGAACCAAAACTGGAATTCACAATTAACAATTTTTGGAAAGGAAGAATAAAATGAAAAAAAGAATATTGATAACACTGGTGGTTCTACTTTTTGTTTTTAGTTTTGCAATAAACTTACAGGCAATTCCGGTTCAATGGCCAGTTGAAGATGGAGGCAATGGACATTGGTATGAAGTGATCTCAATGGACGCAAACTGGGATCAAGCCAAAGTAAGCGCAGAAACCATGTCATATCTTGGTGTTAATGGATATTTAGCTACAATGACAACTTCGAAAGAAAATATTTTTGTTGCTACACTTCTTGGAACAACTCCACACCACTTATGGATTGGGGGAATGCAACCTGATGGAAGCCCCGAACCTGATGGTAATTGGCAGTGGATTACGGGGGAGCCGTGGATCTATTCAAATTGGTGGACTGGCGAACCAAGTAATTCGTATTCGGAAGGCGAAAATGCTTTGTTAATGTGGGCACAGATTCCAGGGTATCCAAATAAGGTAGGAACTTGGAATGACGAGCAAAACACCACAATTGTTACCGGAGATATGGGTTATATAGTTGAGTATGCTCCCGAACCGGCAACAATCCTTTTACTCACTCTCGGCGGGATGGTGTTTAGAAAAAGAAAATAAAACAGAGCCGCGACAGCCTGTCCGCCATAGCTTTAGCGACGGCGGATAATGGAGCGGTAATAAAAACACAAAGGCCGGCGTAAACACCGGCCTTTTTTATATTGCACCACGAAGCGGCTGTGTTTAATTTCAAGGATTTTTTAGAATTATTTCTTCTGTCCATAATGTCTGATTCCTTAGCATTGTATTGAGTATTGTCAACAATTTACGCATACAGGCTGTTATCACAACTTTAAATGCTTTGCCTTGAGCCTCTAATCGCTGGGCAAAAAGACTGATCACAGGATTGCACCGACGTGCACCCTCTGCGAAATCAGCGTCAAAATTCTTTGTGCCTGTGTGCCTGTTATCCCGTCTAAAAAAATAAAACCTCATCGCCGCAGGCGATTCCACCTACTGTCTACTGAATACTGAATACTTTTTATCCCCTACCCCCTATTCCAGAATTGTTTAGTCCTTAATAAAACTTGCAAAAACCATATCAAAATGGGTTAAAATCCGTGAAAATCCACGCAATCCGCAGTTAAAATCGTTCAAAAACCGTCAAAAACTTATCAAAATTTAACAAAATTTGCAATTTACTTGCAGACCTTTAATATCTTTAATAGTTTTTTAGCCTATAAACCACGTTTTTTCTCAAAATCGCTAAAAAAACATAAGCAAATCTGCGCAAGTTTTTTTATTTTTTTAGACCGGCATTTAATATATAATTGTTTGTTTCAACCAATTTCGGAGTTCATAGATGAAAGTCAATTTATCCCGTCCTGACGTTACGGAAGCAGAAATACAAGCTGTTGTGGAAGTTTTGAGAACGCCCAATTTATCGTTGGGACCCAAAATACCGGAATTTGAAGAAAAAATAGCTAAATATATCGGCGTAAAATATGCCGCGGCCGTCAACTCCGGCACAAGCGGTTTATTTCTCTGCCTAAAAGCTCTCGGCATAGGCAAAGGCGATGAGGTCATCACAACGCCATTTACATTCATTGCCACTACAAATTCGATACTTATGGTCGAAGCAGTTCCGGTGTTTGTTGACATTGACCCGACAAATCTGAATATCGACCCTGCCAAAATCGAGGCGAAAATCACGAAAAAAACAAAAGCTATTATGCCCGTTGACGTTTTCGGCAATCCCGCCAATATGGACAAAGTCTGCCAAATCGCGAAAAAACATAACCTCGTCGTAATTGAAGATAGCTGCGAAGCTCTCGGCAGTGAACTGAACGGCAAAAAGGCCGGCAGTTTCGGCGATGTCGGCCTTTTCGGATTGTATCCGAACAAACAAAACACAACCGGCGAAGGCGGTCTGATTGTAAGCAATAATGAAGAAGTGATTGATATTTGCAAATCGCTGCGAAATCAGGGACGCGGAAAAGGCGGCGGCTGGCTCGCTCACGAAAGATTGGGCTACAATTTCAGAATGTCCGACATCAACGCGGCTATGGGAATTGTTCAGTTGTCGAGAATTGAGGAATTCGTCCAAAAGAGAAGCTCTGTCGCGAAAATGTATCAGGAATTGCTCGCGGGCGAGAATAGAATCATCGTTCCGCAGTCGCCGGCAAACGCAAGAATGAGCTGGTTCGTGTTCGTTATACAGTTAAAAGGCGCTCTGGCCGCCAAGCGAAACAATATCTTAAAGGCGATGGCCGAACAGGGCATAGGCGTAAGCAATTACTTCCCACCCGTTACGCTTCAGCCTTTTATGGTTGAGCAATTCGGATTTAAGGATGGCGATTTCCCGATTTCCGATGCCGTTTGCAAATGCACAATTGCTTTGCCGTTCTATAATAATTTGAGCAAAGACGACGCGGCATTAGTCTGCAAAACGCTGAAAAAATGCCTCGATGAAGCGTAATAGTATCCTCAATTCAACAATGCAAAGGCGATTGTTGAGCCGTTGAAAAGCAGATGAATAAAAATCGGACGCAGCAGCGAGCCTGACTTTTCATAAGCATAGCCCATCGCGATTGACAGGATTATCAACGCTGGGAAGTGCATCAGCGGGTGCAGCAGCGAAAAAATCACCGAAGCAATAAAAATAGTCTGCCATGAACTCAAACCTATACCCCGCAGATAGCTTTGCAGAAGTCCGCGAAAAATAATTTCCTCGAAAATCGGCGTTAAAATCGTCGCGAAAAAAATCATCAAAATTCGCAGAGACCACTGCTCGTATTGCAAAATTACGGTGAGGCCTTCGTTCTGTTCCATTTGAAAGTCCGGCCCAACAATGAGTTTGCCGACAGCAATGACAATATAAAGAGCGCCCAAAACCAAAGGCCAGACGGCAATAAAAATCGCTAATCCGGAAACAAAGTCGCTGATGATGCCGGTTTTTCTAAAACCCAAACCACGCAGGCCGTCGTCGAAAAATCGTTTGGCCGAACCGAGAACAAAGACAATGATTATAATCTCTATCGTGACAAGGGCGGAATAAAGGATAAGATTCTGCCGCCATTCGGGCATTTGAGAGGTGGCTTTGGTGATGAAATCCGATGTCAGCAGCGTAATGCCGAGCCAGCCGAACAGAACGGTCAAAACAGTATAAAAAGGCAGACAATTAGGACGAACAGCCGACCCATCGAACGCGGTTTTACCAAAACCTGTGCGGAACAGCCAGTACAGGAACGATGCAACGCCGAGGAAGCAAAAAAACAGTATTAGTATGTCATTAAGCGATATTTCCGGCATAAATCCCAAAAACCTATTTTAACTTTGATTTTTGACTATACTTTAAATAGTATATCGGCTTGTATTTTTCAAAGGAATACTGCTATGCCAATGGATATATTTAAAATTACAGGCCCGGTGAGGCTTGATGGCGAAATAATAGTCGGCGGTTCAAAAAACGCCGCTCTGCCGATTATGGCGGCAACTCTGCTGGCCGGGGGCAAAACCACGCTCCACAGCGTACCCAATCTTAGTGATATCGGAGTGATGGGCAAACTGCTCGAAGATATGGGCTGCAAAGTCGAAACCAACGGCGGAACAACCACCGTTGATGCGACAACTATCAGCAAGCCTGTCGGCGATTATGAAATCGTCCGCAAAATGAGGGCGAGCATCTGTATTCTCGGCCCGCTGCTGGCTCGCTGCGGAAAAGTCGAGGTCTCGATGCCCGGCGGATGCGCTATCGGATACAGGCCGGTAGATATTCACCTTCGCGGATTGCAGGAACTCGGCGCAAAAATCGAACTCAAAAACGGATACATCTCGGCAACCGCAAACGGCGGACTAAAGGGAGCGAATATATTCCTCGGCGGAGCGTTCGGCTCAAGCGTACTGGCGACTGCGAATGTGCTTTGCGCAGCAACTCTGGCAAAAGGCAAAACAATAATAGAATACGCAGCGTGCGAGCCGGAGATTACAGACCTGGCGCACTGTCTTGTCGCAATGGGCGCGAAAATTACCGGCATAGGTTCGCCGCAGCTTGTTATCCACGGCGTAAAGGAATTAAAACCCGTCGAGCATACAGTAATACCCGATAGAATTGAAGCGGGAACATTTATGGCTGCCGCGGCAATTACAAACGGCAACGTCAAAATAAAAAATTGCAGACTCGACCACCTTATGGCTGCGGTTGATAAATTTCGCAGTATGAATGTCGCGGTTGAGGAAACAACCGACGGCTGCGTGGTCAGTTCAAACGGAAATCTCCAGCCGACGGATATTACCACCTTGCCGTATCCTGGGTTTCCAACAGATTTGCAGGCGCAGTTTATGGCGGTTCTTTGCTTGGCGAAGGGCAACAGCATTATCACCGAGAAAATTTTCCCCGACAGATTTATGCACGTCGCGGAAATGAGCAGAATGGCCGCGAACCTGCGCAAAGAAGGCCCGCACGTCATCGTAAGCGGCGTTGATAAACTTATTTCCGCTCCGGTTATGGCATCGGATTTGAGAGCCTCGGCAGCGCTTGTCGTCGCGGCTTTGGCGGCACACGGCGAAACGATTATCAACCGCGTCTATCACATCGACAGAGGCTATGAAAAAATAGAGGAAAAACTGAACGCCCTCGGCGCAAAAATAGAACGTGAGAGCGTTTAATATGACGGAAAAAATTGATACTTATAAACTTTCAAACGGAATGACCATACTCGGCGTGCCGATGACGCAGGTGCAATCGGTCGCATTTGATTTTCTGCTGCCCAGCGGAGCGGCGGTTGTGCCTGACGGCTGCTGCGGAGCTCCGGCCATTATCGAAGACTGGATTTTCAGAGGAGCAGGCGGCAAAACAAGCAGAGAACTCACAGGCTTGTTAGACGGTCTGGGACTGCATCGCAACAGCAATATCGAATCAAAACACATTACGCTTTCGGCGGCAATGGAGGCTGAAAATTTAGACAAAGCGATAGAGCTTTACGCCGATGTAATTTTGAAACCTTCATTAGACGGCGAGCAGTTTGAATTTTCAAAGCAGCTTGCTGTCAGCGAATTGGCCGGTCTTGACGACGACCCGCGGCATAAAACGTCTATTCTGCTTCGCGAGCATTTTTATCCCGCTCCGCTCGGCAGAAGCCCGGAAGGCAATAAGGAAGAACTCGAAAAACTTTCCGCTGAAAAATGCAGACAGATAATCGCCGACAATTTTAATATCGGCCAGACGATTTTCGCAGTCGCGGGCAAATATGATTTTGGAAAACTCTGCCGACAGCTTGAAAAATTATTCGGCTCTGAAAAATCAAAAACGGAAAAAACCATAACGCCAAAAAAACAGACACTCGCCTATCATCATCACGCTCACGACGGCAGCCAGGTTCATATCGGCATAATGACCCCGACTGTCCCTGCTCAAAGTAGCGATTATTATAACGCCAGAATCGCGGTCGCTGTGCTTTCAGGCGGAATGAGCTCGAGATTGTTCACCGAAGTCAGAGAAAAACGCGGCCTGTGCTATGCCGTCGGCGCAAAATACAGCAGCCTCAAGGAAATGGCGGGCATTAGCTGTTATTCAGGAACAACGCCCGACAAGGCGCAGGAAACTTATGATTTAATCATCGCCGAGATGAAAAAACTTGGCAAAGGCATCAGCGAAGACGAAATGCGCAGGGCGAAAATCGGCCTCGAAAGCGGCCTGATTATGCAGAGCGAATCGACAATGGCTCGCGCGATGGCCGCGGCAACGGACTTTTATATGCTCGGCAAAGTAAGGAGCCTTGCCGAGATAAAACAGCAAATCGAAAAGACCACCGTAAAAAGCGTACTTGAATTCCTGAATAAAAACCCGTTTGAAAAATTCTGCACGACAACAATCGGACCAGTAGAAATTAAGCCGGTGCAAAATGAAATTTAAACATAAAAAATTAAACAACGGCCTAAACATCATCGGTGAAGTGAACAAAGACGCACAATCGGCAGCGGTTGGATTTTTCGTCAGAACCGGCGCAAGAGACGAAACCGCTCAAATCAGCGGCGTAAGCCATTACCTCGAACATATGCTGTTTAAAGGCACCGATAAGCTGTCCGCATTAGACGTAAATCTCTGCTTTGATAATCTCGGCGCGCAATATAATGCGTTCACAAGCGAGGAGAATACGGTTTTTTACGCGGCGACTCTGCCGGGCCAGCTTGCCGAAGTTACGAATCTGTGGTGCGATTTACTTCGGCCAAGTCTTCGAGACGACGATTTTAATATGGAAAAGAACGTCATTCTCGAAGAAATCGCAATGTATAAAGACCTGCCGCAGTTCGACGTGATGGACAGGTGCAGAGCGCTGCATTTCGATAAACACCCCTGCGGCAAAAGCGTACTGGGCGCGGAAGAAAGCATCAAAGCCCTGACAAGCGAACAAATGCGGGAGTATTTCGCTCGCAGATACGCGCCGAATAATATCACGGCGGTTGTCGCGGGCAATTTTGACTTTGAAAAAATCTGCGGCTGTATCGAAGCGGGCAGCGGAAGCTGGCAGCCAAAGCAGGCGGACAGAATTACCGAGTATTTCGCAGGCACGGCAAAAAAAGATTCTCTTAAGCGAAGCAGTCTCAATCGTCAGCACATCTGTCTGGCAAGTCCGACAGTTTCATATCAGGACAAGCGATGCTATACCGCGATGCTGCTTGCCAAAATCATCGGCGACGACTCCGGTTCGAGATTTTTTTGGGAGCTTGTCGATACCGCAATAGCGGAAGCAGCCGCGATGCAGTGCGAAGCGATGGACGGTATCGGCGCATATTACAGTTATATTCAGACCTCTCCGGAAAACGGCGAAAAGGTAATGGAAATTGTCGAGCAGATTTTTAAATCGCTGCAAAATGACAAAATTTCAGAATCCGAATTGCAGATGGCAAAAAATAAAGTGCTGTCGGCAATTACCATCAAAAATGAAGTGCCGATGGGTCGATTGGTCGAGCTGGGAGTCAACTGGGTCTATCTCGGAAAATACCAGCCGATTGAAGATGAGATAAAGCGGATAAAAGATGTTGCGATTGCCGATTTGTACGCTCTGTTGGACGAATTTCCGCTTGTGCCATATACGGAATTTTCGCTCTGCCCGAAATAAAAACTTTATATAGAATTTTGAGTTATATGAAGCAAGACAATCAAATTGCAATTTATGAAACCGAAAACGGGGATGCTCGAATAGAGGTTCGTTTTGAAAATGAAAATGTTTGGCTGACCCAAAAAACAATGGCTGAACTTTTCGAATGCAGTGTTGACAATGTTTCTCTGCACCTGAAAAATATATTTGCGGAAAAGGAACTTGACGAGAAATCAGTTATCGAGGAATGCTCGACAACTGCCTCCGATGGCAAGAAATATAAAACAAGGCATTATTCATTAGAAGCAATTATTGCCGTCGGGTACAGAGTAAATTCGGCAAGAGGTACACAGTTTAGAATATGGGCAACAGATAAACTAAAAAGCTATATCCTAAAAGGTTTTGCCCTTGATAAAGACAGATTCATCAATGGTACAAAATTCAGCGGAAGGTATTTTGACGAACTTCTGGAAGAAATTCGGGAAATTCGCGCCAGTGAGCGTATGATGTACCAGAAAATAACAGATATTTACGCAACTTCAATCGATTATTCGCCCAATACCGCAGAGGCGGAAAAGTTTTTTACAACTGTTCAAAATAAGCTTCATTTCGCCATAACAACCAGAACAGCAGCGGAAATTATCGCTGAACGCGCTAACAGTGGAAGACCTTTTATGGGGCTTACCACATGGCGAAAATCTCCAAAAGGCAAAATATTGCCCGGCGACATAAAAATAGCTAAAAATTATCTTCAAAAAGACGAAATTCAAAAACTTAATCATATTGTTACTATGTACCTTGATTACGCCGAGTTTCAGGCAAGTCGCGGTCGTTTAATGAAAATGAATGACTGGACACAAAAGCTCAATGCCTTTCTTAAATTTAATGAGCAGGATGTATTACAGGATAAAGGTAAAATCTCGCACGAGGTCGCCATTGCTCTGGCAGAAAAAGAATATGAGATTTTCCGTATTAAACAGGACAAGAAGTATGTCTCCGATTTTGACAAGATTGTGAAAAAAGCCAAATATCTCGAAAATAAAACCAAAAAAAATAATCCATAAAGCCGCATTTCTATATGGCCTTTTTCCTTGCCAAATGCCCTATCAGTGTTATAATTTTCAACGGGGCCAGATTTATGGAAAAAGATGAAAATCGCGATAAAAAAGTTGAGCAGGACATCGCCAGAGGCAAGCAGGATTTGCTTAACGCGCTCCTCAAACAGCAAAACCCTCTGGCCAATCCCGATTCTATGCCGAGTTTTGGTGACATTATGAAAACCCCACCGGTAAAAGGCGAATTCGTAAGCGATATGGTCAAGAAAATCAGCAAGTCTGACAATGCGGACAAATCGCAGGATATGCCTTCGCTGGATTTGGGTATGCAGATATTGGCACAGCAGAGAAAAATTGCAGGGTTAAAAAGAAAATCGCCTGGCAAAGAAAACGACACCCCGCAAATAGACAAAGAGGAAATAAAATTCCGGCCGATACCGATTATAGCACAGTCGGTTCCTGTTGTTTTTCCTGTCCGCACAATCAATAATATCCAAATCGCACCTGCCGTGCTGGCCGCAGCCCAGCCATCTCCGCAGCAATTGATTATCGCAGATATTGTCGCTAAAGAGATTCTTGCGCTGTCGGCTCTTTCTATGACCAGAAGCAGGCCGAATCAATAAATTCAGGAGTTTTAATCTTTCGTGGCAAAAAGCAGCGCTGACAAAAAAACAGACGGTATAAAACCCATATATGTAGTTGCAGGCAAAGACGAGTTTCTTGCCTGCGGGCAGTTAAACGCGCTGGTTGAGTCGCTTCTTGAGCCTGAACAAATGCAGATGTGCCTTTTGCAGACCGAAGCGGACAAAATCACCGCCGCGGAGGTTTTTGACGAGCTTCGCACGCTGCCGTTTCTTGCCAAAAGGAGAGTCGTCGTTCTGAACGACGCGGATAAGTTCATCTCGGAAAACAGAGAACTGCTGGAAAAATATTTTGAAAAACCCGCCTCGACGGGCGTACTTGTGCTTGATGTTCGCAGTTGGAAATCTAACACCAGGCTCGCGAAAAGCCTTCCCGCCACCGGCAAACTGATTGAAGTTGTCGAGCTTAAATCCAAAGCCCTTGTTTCTTATGTTTGCGATTACGCAAGAGACCGGCACGGCAAAACATTGCCCGCCAACGCCGCGTATATGCTCATTGAATTTGCCGGCGAAGAGCCGGGCATTTTGTGCAGCGAAATTGACAAACTTGCCGCATATACGGATTCAGCCAAAACCATAACCGAAAAAGACATTGCCGCCGTCGTCGGAAAAAATCGCGTCTTCGATGTCTTTGAGGTCATCGACGCTATGACCGCGGGCAATCTGGCCGGGGCGATTGAAAAACTGCGTCTGATGTTCAGCTCCGACAAGGACGCTGAATATACGGTAATCGGCGCTTTTGCCTGGCACTTCAGAAGAATGTTCAGCGCATCTGCGATGCTCAAAAACGGCTCATCGCAGGATGAGACCGCCAGAAAACTTCGTATCTGGAACAGCGGAGTTTTTTTCGGCGCGCTGAAAAAAATGCCTATTGAAAAAATCGGCCGATGTTTGAGACATCTTGCCGAGATTGATTATCAGATGAAAACCGGCCGAGCAACCGCTCAAACAGCAATCGAGACGATGGTCATACAACTCGCGGGAAAATAACCGAAAATATTACAACGAGATACAAATTATGGCAGATGAATTATCAACTGTTTATGAGCCGAACCAGATAGAAACCCTTGCGAACGAGATTTGGGCTAAGGGAAATTATTTTCATACCGCCCCTGCCAAAGGCGGAAAACCCTATACAATCGTAATCCCCCCGCCAAATGTTACCGGCGCGCTGCATTTAGGACACGCGATTGATAACACGCTTCAGGATGTGCTAATAAGATATAAAAGAATGCAGGGCTTCAACACGCTTTGGATGCCCGGCACAGACCACGCGGGAATCGCAACACAATCAGTAGTTGAGAAAAAACTCAAAGCCGAAACAGGCCAAACCCGCCACGATGTCGGACGCGAAAAACTCGTCGAAATGATTTGGCAGTGGAAAGAACAATACGGCAACAAAATTCTCGAACAGTTGAAACGAATCGGCGCAAGCTGCGACTGGGAAAGAACACGCTTTACGCTCGACGATATGTGCGCAAAGGCAGTTCGACACACCTTTGTGAACCTTTTCAAAAAAGGACTAATCTACCGCGGCAAGAGATTAGTCAACTGGGATTCAGTTCTGCAAACCGCCGTCGCTGATGATGAGGTCGTTCACAAAACAGTGCAGGGCAATTTCTGGTATATTCATTATCCGCTGACTGACGGTTCGGGATTTGTAACGGTCGCGACGACAAGGCCGGAGACAATGCTCGGCGATACAGCCGTTGCGATAAATCCAAAAGACCCAAGAGCAGCCAAACTCGTCGGTAAAAAAGTAAATCTGCCGCTGACTAATAGACAAATTCCAATTATCGCCGACGACCACGTTAAGCTCGGCGAAGGTACGGGCTGTTTGAAGGTAACGCCCGCACACGACCCGAACGACTATGAAATCGGACAGCGGCACAAACTTGAAATGCTCAATATTCTCACGCCCGATGGCAAAATCAATGAGGCGGGCGGCAAATACGCAGGCCTCGACCGCTTCAAAGCAAGAAAAGTGATTGTCGAGGATTTAAAAGCCGCAGGTCTGCTCGAAAAAGTCGAGCCGCGCGAAATGCAGGTCGGCCATTCTGACCGCAGCGGCGACATAATCGAACCATATCTTTCCGACCAGTGGTTCGTTAGCGTTAAGCCTTTGGCCAAAGAAGCAATCAAAGCGGTCGAAGACGGCAGAATCAAATTCCATCCCGAACGCTACGGCAAAAGTTATCTCGACTGGCTCTACGGCATTCGCGACTGGTGCATCAGCAGACAACTCTGGTGGGGACATCGAATTCCTATTTGGTACTGCAAAGACTGCGCTCATCTTAGCACCGGCATCGAAGACCAGACGCAATGCGAAAAATGCAGCTCGAAAAATATCGAGCAGGACAAAGATGTTCTCGATACCTGGTTTTCGTCCGCGCTTTGGCCGCACAGCACGCTCGGCTGGCCTGAACAGACGGAAGAATTGAAATTTTATTATCCGACAAGTACGCTCGTAACCGCCCGCGACATTATCACTCTTTGGGTATCGCGAATGGTTATGCTCGGTCTGGAAAATATGGGCGATGTGCCATTCCGCGATGTTTTCATTCACCCGACAATCCTCGACGGCAACGGCGAACGAATGAGCAAGAGCAAGGGCAACGGCATCGACCCGCTCGACATTATCGAAACTTACGGCGCGGACGCTATGCGATTCAGTCTCTGCCAGATGACAACCGAAAGTCAGGATGTCCGCCTGCCAGTCGCCAAAGATGCGCAGGGCAAAAACACCAGCGAAAAATTCGACATCGGCAGAAATTTCTGCAACAAACTCTGGAACGCTTCGCGATTTGCAATGATGAACCTTGAAGGAATTGATTTTAACGAGTTCGACCCAGCCAAACTGCACATTACCGATAAATGGATTTTGTCTCGACTTGCAAAAACAGTAAAAGAAGTAAATGCCGCGTTTGATGAGTTTAAATTCAGCGAGCCGCTGATGGCGATTTACCGCTTCTTCTGGAACGACCTTTGCGACTGGTATCTCGAATGGTCAAAATCGAGATTGAGAGATGACAGCCAAAAGCAAACCGTTCAAAACGTTTTGGCTTTTGTATTAGACAGCACACTGCGGCTTTTACATCCGTTTTTGCCTTTCATTACCGAGGGCATTTTTCAGAAATTAAATGAAATCGCACCGCAAAGAGGTCTCAAAGGCATTGTTGAATTCGACAAAAAGGCCGCTTTGGTTATCGCAGATTGGCCGGCGGGTCTCGATGACCTCGTCGAGCCTGAAATCGAAGATGATATTACCGATGTTCAGGAAGTCGTTCGGGTAATTCGCGAAATCAGAAATAAATACGCAGTCGCTCCAAATAGGAAATTAGTTGCTTCCGCAAATGCTCCTGCCGACATTGCCGAGATTCTCAATAATAACGCAGAGCTGATTTGCGACAGGGCGGGATTAGAAAAATTCTCCGCTTCACCGGATGAGCAAAAGCCGCAAACCGCCGCAGCAGGCATCGTTGAGCAGATTCAGGTCTTTGTTAATGATATTATCGACACGCAGGCAGAATCAAAGAGACTGCAAAAGCAGAAAGACGACCTCACCGGCATAGTAAAATCTTATGAAGCCAAACTGGGCAATGAAAATTTCGTCTCCAGAGCCAAGCCCGAATTTGTCGAGCAGACAAAACAGAAACTCACCGAGGCAAAAGAACAGCTCGAAGCGATAGAGAAAAACTTAGCGGAACTAAAATAAATTTTTACCCATTTCCAAAAACGTGTTCTGCCGCGAATATCGGCACGTTTGTCGCGATTCCTACCGCAATAGCGTCTGAAGGCCTTGCGTCAACTGTGATTTTTTTATCGTTCGTGCTTATGTGGATTGTCGCGTAATAGGTGTGATTTTTCATATCGCTGATTACGACTTTATCTATTTTTGCGCCGAGCGAGCCGATGATATTGCCCAGCAAATCGTGCGTCAAAGGCCTAAGCGGCATTTTGCCTTTCAATCTGCGGTCAATCGCCATAATTTCGACTATGCCGATTACGATTGGCAGTGTGAGCGAGCCTTTCTTCTCCTTCAGAACGATTATCTGCTGGTCGGAGGCCTCATCAATTACTATCCGCGATAATTCTACTTCAATATCCATTTAAAATCCATCGCCGCAGGCGATTCTGCAAATTTTCATTTTTCAATCTTCAATTTTCAATTCTTCGTGTTTTGCGCCGAAGATTGTCGCTAAAATTAAAATCGCCACAGCGACGGTGAGCATTGAATCTGCGATATTGAAAGCGGGGAAGTGCCAATCGCCGTAATAGAAATCGAGAAAATCGCGTACTTTGCCATCGTTGAAAATCCTGTCGTATAAATTTCCGCAGATGCCCGCCGCGAAAAGCCCAAGCGCAATAACCGACAACAACTGCGGTTTGCGATTAAACAAAAAAATCCCGAACACAACAACCATCGCAACTGCCGAGATTGCTATCAGTGGAACAGTTCTGCCCGCCGCTACGCCCCAGGCAGCGCCGAGATTTTCGACAAGCACAAACTGAAAAAAACCGTCGATTACGCTATGATGCTGCGTTGGCAGAGAATTGAGCCATTCAAAAGCCGCTGATTTGCTCCACAAGTCCGCGATAATCCCCAAAACGACAATCGGCCAGAACAGCAAATTCGCATGGGCAACACTAATGTCCTTATTGAAAAAACTTTTCAGCGGACATTTGCAATTTTCGTCCTGTGCCGGCAATTCAACCCCCTAATTGGTGTACTTTTTATAAAGTTTCAGGAGTTTATCCTGCGTCGGATTCAAATCCAGCGACTTGCTCCAGCTATCGAGGGCCTTTTGGCGGAACTCCACTGCCTGTGGGTCATCAAGACTGCTGAACATTCTATACTTCATCATATACGCGACGCCAAGCCCTTTATACGCTCGCCAGTCTTTGGGATTTACTCCGGCCGCTGCTTCGTACTTTTCGATGGATACGTCGATTTTGCGAAGTTTCAAACAAGTGAAACCCAAATGACGCAGTGCATCTGCGTTATTAGGCTCGACTGCAATCAAATCGTTCAGCGTTGTCTGTGCATCCTCATAATGCTCGCTTCGTAACTGGCAAAGAGCCATAGTCAGCATTGTCGCAGAATCCGCGCCTTTAAGCTCCAGCACGCGTTTGCATGAATCTATCGCCAGTTCGTTATCCTGCATAGCGGTGTAAATATCGGCGAGCAGTTTTTCTATTTCGCTGTTAGTCGGAGCAAGGCTCTTGGCCGCTTTGCCGTATTCGAGGGCTTTTTCATAGTCCTGCATATTGTAATAGGAGTCTGCCGCACCGAACCTGACATCGGCGTTTTGCGGGTCGAGTTCGCTGGCCTTTGCGTAAGCGTCGGCTGCGGACGCGAAATTATTCATCAGCCGATATACCTTACCCAAATCGCGAAAATCCTCGTAAGACCACTGATTAAGAGCTGTCGCTTTTTCGTAAGCCTCTATGCTCTCCGGCAGTTTGCTTTGCTTCAGGTATATTCCGCCCAAAAGCGAATAGGCTAGCGCAAATTCGGGATTGACTTCTGTGGCTTTTTGGAGTTTGGCGATTGCCTCGTCCGGCTTATTTGAATCGTCGAGCATCACCGCGTCAACATAGAGATTGACCGAATCGTCCTTTTTCACCGACTCGTTGCAGCCGGAAACCGCTGTCATCGCGACAGCAATAACGATTAACCTCAAAATCCTTATCCTGCTTGACTGGGACATAACTCAATCCTTTCTGACAAAATTAACACATTCCGGATGATTATAACAAACTAAAATCCGCTGTCAAAAGGTTTTAAGTGAACTTCCTCCGCCGTCCTCCGGCTGGTTTTTAACGGATTTTCGCGGCTACTGCGTCCTAAACCCTGTTATTATTCTGTCGTTATTGTTAAAGTCTTTTTCAATTACGATATTGGCGAACAGGTTGGTTTTTTCGAGCATATCTTTGACGGCACCGCCCTGCTGGTAGCCGATTTCGAGCATTAACGCGCCATCTTTTTTAAGATGATTTGCGGCGCCGGCGATAATTCTTTTATAAATATCCAGGCCGTCAACGCCGCCGGCTATGGCGAGTTTCGGCTCGTAATTTTTGACCTTGGCATCAAGATTTTCATACTCGGCATCGCTGACGTATGGCGGGTTGGAAACGAGCAAGTCAAATTCCCTGACATCGAGCTGTTCGATAATCGGCTCGAATAAATCGCCCCGCAGGAGCTGAACCTTTTCGGCAAGATTGTATTTAGCGATATTTTCGGCGGCAACAGCAAGGGCCTTGTCGCAAATATCGGTGGCTATAACTTTGCAATCCCCTTTGTAATTTTTGGCGATGGCTGTCGCGATACAGCCGCTGCCTGTGCAAAGGTCGCAGATATATTGAACAGGCAGCTCCGCGCGGGTTCGCAAAAATTCAATCGCTCTTTCGACGAGCAATTCCGTTTCCGGCCGGGGAATCAGGCAGTCGGAGCAGACTTTAAAGGTCATTGAATAAAATTCGCAACTGCCGACAAGGTACTGGACAGGCTCGTTCGCAACGCAGCGTTTGACCAAACTCCGCAACTGCTCGAGTTTGCCCTGTTCAACAGGTTTGTCGAAGTGCATATAAAGCTCAATCCGCTTCATTCCAAGTACAAAACTCAAGAGCATCTCGGCGGTCAGACGGGGAGAGTCGATTTTCTTTTCTGTAAAAAAGCCGACGAGCCAGTCTAAAAGTTTTTGTATATTCCAAATTTCAGCCATAGATTTTTATTATAACTAAAAACCCTGAATCCTAATATCAAAATCCTGAACAAATTAGCGGCGCAAAAAAAATCCCGCATAGGGTCGCTATGCGGGAAAGGGCAAAAAGGGTTTAATAATAGCAATCTATTACTGAATGTACTATACCAAATTTCGGCTGTTTTTACCAGTAAAACCGCCCGCAAACGAGCGTAGAGCGGAAAATCAATATCTGCAAATTAGAAAATGTTATTTTATAGGACGGCGAGCAAAAATTTTTCGGTATCGCTATTCGAAATTTTGATAATGCCGATGTATTTTTCGGTCGATATTACAGATAGCCCAAACTGTTTAAGGGAAAACAAATGCAGGAATCTTTGACAGTATTAGTAATTGACGATGATACGATGATACGGAAGCTCCTTGAAAGCGCTCTGGCTCACAAGGGGTTCAAGGTCTTTTGCGCGGCGAACGGCTTAGACGGACTTGATATCGCAAAGGCCGAGGATATAGATGTCATACTGTTGGACTGGATGATGCCGGAGATGGACGGCATAGAAGTTTTGGGCGAATTAAAGCGAGACTGCAAGACAATGCACATTCCGGTCTTTATGCTCACCAGCAAGGAAGACACAAAAGATATTGACCTTGCGATAAGCAAAGGCGCGGTCGATTATATCGTAAAGCCGTTCAATACCTTCCAGGTACCGGATATGGTGCAGAAGTATCTCGAACAGTACCATCACGGCGCACATACCCACAGCCAAAAACACGGCTTCTTCGGCAAACTTTTCAGCCATAGCTAAACCAAATCAGAAGCACGAAAACCGAAATCCGAAACAAATCAAAAACTATAGGGCATCTCTAAAAGCTTGTCCACGCGGTTTTTTGCGGCGAGTCCGGAGATTTGGAATATCTGAATTGCCATAAAAAAACGGCAGAGCGAATCCGACCGCTCTGCCTTGTGCTTTATGGCTCTTTATTTTAGCGTTTTAGCGTTTTACCCGCTTTATCCTGCCTACCATCAGCCTTGAAAGTATAATCAACCGAGATGGACAGCAAAGTTCAACTAAACATGACCACACAGGTCGTCGAGCCATCTTTTTTTTCACTGTTCAACCATTAGAAAACATCGGCAAAACTATACTGAAAAGTTGAATTTAAAAATGATTTTTTTTATTTTTTTTCGACAACTATTTATATTGGCAAAGAGAGGTAAAATAGGTTAGAAATAAACGCACCATTGTTGAAAAAGGATGTCTGATATGGAAAATTTTAACTATTATAATCCGGTTAAAATAGTGTTTGGCAAAGGCACAATCGGCCAAATCGACAAATTGATAGAACCGGACGCGAAAGTACTTTTAACCTACGGCGGCGGGTCAATAAAAACAAACGGCGTTTATAAACAGGTGATAGGGGCATTGAAAGGCCGAAAGGTTGTCGAGTTCGGCGGAATAGAACCGAATCCGAGCATCGAAACGTGCGGCAAGGCCGTTGAGCTTGGGCGGAGAGAAAAAGTTAATTTCGTACTTGCTGTCGGCGGCGGGTCGGTAATCGACGGCTCAAAATTTATCGCGGCGGCAATTCCATTCAAAAATAAAAATCTCTGGCAGATTATCGAAAAAGGCAGCGGCGTAATAAAATCCGCCCTGCCGATAGGCGTGGTCCTGACGCTTCCGGCAACTGGTTCTGAAATGAATAACATTTCCGTAATGTCAAGAAACGCCACGCTCGAAAAAAAGGCGTTTCGCTCGGAGTATAGTTATCCGAAGTTTTCGATTCTCGACCCCGAAACAACATACTCGTTAGACCGCAGACAATTACGCAACGGTCTGGTTGACGCTTTCGTTCACGTCTGCGAGCAGTACGCGACAAAAAATTCCAACGCCCATTTACAGGACAGACACGCTGAAGGTATTTTTAAAACTTTAGTCCAGATAGCCCCTGTCGTGATGAGCGGCAAAAAAGATTATGACACTCGCGCGACTTTTATGTGGTGTGCAACGCAGGCTCTGAACGGCCTTACCGCCTGCGGAACTATCGGCGACTGGTCAACGCACGGTATCGGGCATGTGCTGACGGCGTTTTTCGGTCTTGCGCACGCAGAATCCATTGCGGTTGTTCTGCCGGCAGTGTGGAAGTATGAATTATCCAGTAAAACTAATAAATTAGCGATGCTCGCTGAAAACGTCTGGGGCATAAAAAAGGGCAGCAAAAAACAAAAAGCCGCTGCAGCGATTGAGCAAACTGTGAAATTTTTCCATTCGGTCGGTATGCCTACGAAATTAAGCAATTACGATATAACAAAAAAAGATATAACTAAAGTTATTGCTCGATTTAAACAAACGGGACTGGTGCTTGGCGAAAATCACGATATCGGCGCAAAAGCGGTTGAGAAAATTTTGAAAATTTGTTTATAGGAAAAAGATAATGAAAAAGTTTTTTAGGAATTTGTCGATTTTTACGGCGGCGGTTTGTGTGTTGGTTTTTTCTATCGGCTGGACTGCCCGGCATAATATAAACCTCGGCGAATTCATAAAAGAAATAACGGCTATAAACGTCAAAGGCAATCAGATGCAATCGGCAATATGGCTGCCGTTTGAATTTAACGCCAGAACAGCGGGCAGTCAGTCGGCAGACGATGTTTCGATTTTGAAGTCTTATCTGATTTTTATGGTTCAATGCACAACCGATGCCGGCAGCAGTCAGACGCAGGAACAAATTAAAACCAGAGCGATTCTCAAAAATACAAGTTCGGCTATTCTGCGGCCGCTGGCGGCAATTCCGGCGGAATTATCGCCTCGCTTAGACGCAATAAAAGCAGCTATGGCGGCGGATAAAAATATGTATTTTCTCGTATTCGATTCAAAAGACGCGTCAGGAAAGGATATAATTGAAAGCTCTAAGCGGGAAAAACTGACATTGGTTTTGCAGCCCGCCGGATTGTTTGACCGGACGGAGTTTGTATGGCGAACGCCATTTGACGCAACGACCGATGCGGGAGTCTGTCCGAAATGCAGTGAAAAAATTAAGGCTATGTGGAATTATTGCCCATGGTGCGGAACACCGCTGCCGAAATGAGAAGTAAGGAAAAGCCTTACCTTCTTTTTATTGGAGATTTTTATGACTAACGATGAACAGATACAGTATTTGGCGAATGTTTATTATCTGGCTCGCTGCGATGGGCGTTTTGAAGTCGAGGAGGATTATCTATTGCAGGAAATCGCCAAAGGCATCGGGGCAGGCTATCTCGAAACAAGAAAGGCTCTCGACAAATCTATGGCTGATGGGTTTGAAGTAAAATTCCCCACCCGCTTTTCCGAGAAAATCAGAAACCTGGAAGATATGCTTTTGGTCGCCTATTATGACAGTAAATTTGAGGAGACGGAGAAAAAAATTATCGTTTCTTATGTAAAACAGCTCCAAATCGAGCAAAAGCAAATCGATATAATAAAAGAAGAAACAAAACAAAGGCTCAAAGACTTCAAGAAGCGACAGCCTTAGAGATGCCTCAAAAATTATTTTGCATTGACGCTATGGATATTAGAGTTGTAAAAATTATGCGATTGGCCGCGATGATTTTTATCGCTTTTGCGGCTGGCTGCAAAGATAACGGCAGCAGTAAGGAGCAAAAAACAATGTATAAACCTCTAACTGCACAGGAAAAGCGAGTTATTGTTCACAAAGGAACAGAACCGCCTTTCAGCGGGGCGTATTACGATAATCACAGAAAAGGCCTTTACCTGTGCAGGCAGTGTGGCAAGGCCTTGTTTGAATCATCGTCTAAATTTGAATCCGAATGCGGCTGGCCAAGTTTTGACGACCAGATAGCAGGTGCGGTAATAAAGCAGAAAGACGCTGACGGCGTTAGAACGGAAATTATCTGTGCAAACTGCGGAGGACATTTAGGGCATATCTTTTCGGGAGAAAATTTTACACCCAAAAATACACGTTACTGCGTGAACTCAATTTCTATGGATTTTATTGAAAATGGACAAAGAGCAATTTTCGCTGCGGGTTGCTTTTGGGGAGTGGAATACTATTTCAAACAGGCAGCCAGTGTTATCAGCACAACCGTCGGCTATACAGCAGGAAATACCGAGAAGCCCACATATAAACAAGTCTGCGATGATAAAACCGGCCACGCTGAAGCGATTGAAGTCGTTTATGACTCGGCTAAAATAAGCTATGAGGATTTGATAAAATTATTTTTTGAGATTCATGATTTTACCCAGCTCGACCGTCAAGGGCCGGATATAGGAAAACAATATCGAAGCGGGATTTATTATCTAAACGAACAGCAGAAAGAAACTGCGGAAAAAATATTTACAGAGTTGAAACAAAAAGGTTATGACATAAAAACAGAATTAAAGCCGGCACAGACCTTCTGGTCTGCCGAGGAATATCATCAGCAGTATTACAAAAAGAACGGCAAAGCACCTTACTGCCACATCCGCAAAAAAATATTTTAACTATTCGGATGGCGATTTATTTCACAAACGGGCTAAGTTCCCGCAGGCGATTGACAATCGCGGGCAATTTTTCGGCGACAAAATCAACTTCCGCTTCGGTGTTGTATCTGCTTAAACTAAATCTTATTGAGCCGTGAGCGGCGGTGAAAGGCACACCCATCGCGCGCATAACGTGACTCGGCTCAAGCGAGCCGCTGGTACAGGCGCTCCCGCTGCTTGCGCAGATTCCGAACTGGTTTAGCAAAAGGAGAATCGCTTCGCCTTCTATAAATTCAAAACTTATATTGGTAGTGTTGGGCAGACGATTGATTTTATCGCCGTTTAGCATGGCATCTTTGCAGGTTTTCAAAATCGCGGTTTCGAGTTTGTCGCGAAGTTTTTTAACTTTTGTATTTTCGTTTCTTATTTCCTTTGAGGCGATTTCGCCGGCTTTGCCAAGACCTGCAATCGCGGGGACGTTTTCTGTTCCAGCCCTGCGATTTTTTTCCTGATGGCCGCCGACAATGAATGGTAAAATTCGCGTACCTTTCTTTATATATAAAGCGCCGATTCCTTTTGGCGCGTGGAGTTTGTGGCCACTAAGAGAGAGCAAATCAATGCTGCTTTTGTCAAGGTTAAGCGGAATTTTGCCGACAGCCTGAACGGCATCGGTATGAAAAATCGCGCCTTTGGACTTAACTATCTCGGCGATTTTGTCAATCGGGAAAATCACGCCTGTTTCGTTGTTGGCGTACATTATAGATACAATCGCGGTATGTTCATCGACTTCGGCGGCCAACTCGTCGAGATTGATTTGGCCGTATTTGTCAACGCCAAGTTCGACAAGTGAAAAACCCGCGGCCTGCAATTCTCTGCAGGTTGCCAGCACCGCTGGATGTTCGACGCGGGTGGTAACGATTTTTTTCTTTTCGGGATACGCGGCCAAAACGCCTTTTATCGCAGCGTTGTCGCTTTCAGTGCCACCTGATGTAAAAATTATTTCGGAGCTATCACAGCCGAGCAAAGCAGCGAGCGATTCTCTGCTGTGCCTGATGTGCTTTTCGACCTGTCCGCCAAAAGTGTGCATACTCGAAGGATTGCCGTATAAATCTTTAAAAAACGGGAGCATTGCATCGACGACTTCATCGGCGACTTTTGTTGTTGCGTTATTGTCAAAATAAATTATTTGCGACATTTTGCTTATCCTATATTTTGTTCTTCTACAATTATGTCCGTACTTACAAATTCTTTCAGCCGAGCTTCGACGACATCTTTCAGCGTAAATTCCGCGGTTCTGCAATGCGAACACATTCCGCGAAATGCGACGATGACCTTACTGCCTTCAACATCAACGAGTTCGACGTCTCCGCCGTGTGATTTTAGCAGCGGGCGAATCTGCTCGTTTATCGTATGCTGAATAAGCTCTATCTTCTGTATATTAGTCAGCTTTTTAGGGTGCGAGAGCGATTCCGGTTGTTTTGTTTTTTTGCCGCGGACTTTTTCGATGATTTGTTCTATTTCGCCTCTGCATGAGCCGCAGCCGCCGCCGGCCTTGCAGTAATTGGTTACCTGTTCGACGGTGTCGAGGCTGTTTTCAAGAACAACCTTTTCGATTTCCTTATCGGTTACGCCGAAACAGGTGCAGACAATTTTACCTTCGATTTTTTTGGTCTGTTTGCCTTTTGAGCCGTGATAGTTCGCAATCGCTTTCTGCAAAGCCTCCATACCCATAACCGAGCAGTGCATTTTTTGTTCCGGCAAACCGCCGAGTTTGTCAACAATATCCTTGTTGGTTACCTTCTCGGCCTGTTCGATAGTAAGACCTTTAATCATTTCGGTCATTATCGAAGCTGACGCGATTGCGCTTGCGCAGCCGAACGTTTTAAATTTAGCGTCGGCAATTCTGCCGTCCTTGCCGAGTTTAAAGGTCAGTTTGAGCGCATCCCCGCAGGCGAGAGACCCTTCTTCGCCGATGCCGTCGGGGTTTTCTATTTCGCCGGCATTTACAGGGTGAAGAAAATATTCCATCACTTTTTCGTTATAGTCCCACATATTGTTAGTCCTTAGTTTAAACTTAAAATGTCCACCTCACAGTGAACCGTTTTTTTTCCCGACTGAAACACGAACGAATTTGCTCTCTTATCCTTTCGGTATAACTGCGAGCATTCTGTCCAATGCCGTTCGAGCTTTGTCGGCGATTTCCTTCGGCACGGTGATTACAAATTTTTCATCTTCGAGCGAAAATAGAATCTTTTCCAGCGTAATTTTCTTCATATTGGGACAAATAAATTTTTCATTCGCGGTGTAGAAAAACTTCCCTGGATTTTGTTTTTTCAATGTATGAATAATTCCTATTTCTGTCGCGATAATAAATTCCTTACTGTCGCTTTGTTTTGCGTATTTAAGCATTTGGCCGGTGCTTAAAAGAACGTCGGCACAATCGCGAACGGCCTTTGGACATTCCGGATGCGCCAGCGTAATCGCATCAGGATGCTCTTTTTGCGTTCTCCTGACATCGTCATCGGTGGCGAAAATATGCGTCGGGCAATAGCCCGGCCAGAGAATCATATCCCTGCCTGTCCGGTCTTTTACGACCTGACCTAAATTTCTGTCCGGCACAAAAATTATTTCCCTGTCCGGCTCGATTGAATTTACAACATCAACCGCGTTTGAACTTGTACAGCAATAATCGCTTAACGCTTTTACCTCGGCTGTAGTGTTGACATAACAGACGACAACCGCGTCGGAATGTTTTTTCTTCAAATCGGCAAGCTGCTCGGCGTTGAGCATATCGGCCATCGGGCAGGCGGCCATTTTATCCGGCAGCAGGACTTTTTTCCGCGGCGAAAGAATCGCGGCTGTTTCTGCCATAAATTTTACGCCGCAGAAAACTATAATATCCGCATCGCAATCGGCGGCCTTTCTGCTCAGTTCCAGAGAATCGCCGCAGAAATCAGCAATATCCTGGACTTCGCCTATTTGATAGTTATGCGCCAATATAACAGCGTTTTTATTTTTTCTAAGAGTATTTATTTTTTCTACAATACTATTCATTCTACCCTATCTATTTTTTTATGACCGCTCCATTACTGTCGCGGCTATGAAAACCCTATACCCTATTTCGTTTTTCTTTCTTTGTAAATCAATTGCGGGTTAGCCATATTGACGATAACGCCGGCGGGTACGGATTCCTTAATCCAGACGTTTCCGCCGATGATTGCGCCTTTGCCGATTACGATGTCGCCGAGTATGGTGGCAGCGGCGTAAATCGTAACGTCGTCTTCGATTGTCGGATGTCTTTTTACGCCGCGAAGACTCTGGCCTTTTGCCGGGGCAAGAGCGCCGAGCGTAACGCCCTGATACATTTTGACGTTATTTCCGATTACAGCGGTTTCGCCGACGACGATTCCCGTGCCGTGGTCGATGAAAAATCTTTCGCCGATTTTCGCGCCGGGGTTAATGTCGATGCCGGTTTCGTGGTGCGCCCATTCGGACATAATTCTCGGAATCAGAGGCACATTTTTCAGATATAATTCGTGAGCGATTCGATGCGTTGTTATCGCACGCAGGCCGGGATAACTCAAAACAATTTCCTCAAGACTGCTCGCCGCGGGGTCGCCGTCGAATGCCGCCTGGATATCTGTTTTGAGGAGTTTCCTGATTTTGGGCAACCGGCTCAACATATATCCGGTAACTTCTTTGGCCATAACGGAACAACTATCGCAATTACAGTTTTCAAGTCTGCACTGATGACGCAACGCTCGTTCAATCTGCTCGGTGAGTCCGCTTTGAATCTGCGAAACAATATCGCCGACGACATAACCGACATTCGAGCTGGTTATGTCCTTCGCTCCGGTGTAGCCGGGGAAAACAACCTCTCGCAGCAATTCGAGAATATCGATAATTTTATCCCGCAGGGGAAGATTTTTTGTGTCGATAAAATTTATGCCCGCATCGCCGTGGTAAGTTTCAACAATGTCTTTTATTATCTTGTTTATATTGCTATTTTCCATTTTACAATCCTTTACTCGAACAATTCGGTAGAGATATACCTCTCGCCGGTATCACAAATAATCGTTACAATTGTTTTTCCTTTATTTTCCGTTCTTTTTGAAAGCGCAACGGCGGCGAAAACATTTGCGCCGGAACTTATACCTGCCAAAATGCCTTCCTTCGCGGCAAGCTGTCTGGCCATCTCGATTGCGTCGTCATTTTTGACGCAGATAATTTCATCTATTACGTTCCTGTCCAAAACCTTCGGCACAAAACCCGCGCCGATGCCCTGAATTTTATGCGAGCCGGGCTGACCGCCGCTAAGCACCGCTGAATCGGCAGGCTCGACAGCGACAATCTTAACAGAAGGGTTACGCTTCTTCAAAACCTGTCCGACACCTGTAATTGTACCGCCAGTTCCGACACCGGCAACAAATATATCAACTTTGCCGTCGGTATCACGCCAGATTTCCTCGGCAGTCGTCCGCCTGTGAATTTCAGGATTTGCGGGGTTGTCAAACTGCTGGAGCATAATCATATTTCCGGTATTGCTGATAAGCTCCTTGGCCTTTGCGACCGCCCCGCTCATACCGGCGGACGCGGGCGTAAGGACAATCTCGGCGCCAAAAGCCTTGAGCAGCTTTCGCCTTTCAACGCTCATCGACTCGGGCATAACGAGTATCAGCTTATACCCCTTCACGGCACATACAAACGCAAGGCCTATGCCGGTGTTACCGCTGGTCGGCTCGACAAGAACCGTATCCTGCCGAATCTTATCAGCAATTTCGGCGGCTTCTATCATAGCCAGACCAATTCGGTCTTTGACGCTGCCGCAGGGGTTGAAAAATTCCAGCTTGGCGAGTATCTCCGCCTCGCCGACATTTAATTTATTTATTCTAACCAAAGGAGTATTGCCAACAGTCTGTATCACATTGTCATATATCTTTGCCATAAAATTCCCATTCTAATCTTTTTCTCTGTCCCTTTGCCTGTCCGCCATAGCTTCAGCGACGGCGGATGCCTCTGTGCCTATTTATATCTGATAGTTCATTCTTTCTTTTTCGGTCATTTTTACTAAATCCTGCAAAGTCTGATTCTCAAGTACGCCCAGCATGGCATCGTTCATCTGCTTCCAGAGTTTTCTGGTTATGCAATCTGAACTGTTTTCGCATACTTCCTGATTGTCAACGCATTCTACTGTAAGCGTCTGGCCTTCGAGAACCGTAAAAATTTCGCTCAATTTTATTTCCGCAGGGTCGCGCGCAAGGACATATCCGCCATGAGGCCCCCTTACACTGCGAACCAAACCTGCCGATTTTATTATCGCGACAAGCTGTTCGAGATACTTGTTGGATATCTTCTGCCTGTCGGCAATAACCTTTATCTGCATCGGCTCTGCGCCATAAGCACAGGCCAATTCAAGAATCGCCCGCATACCATACCGCGTTCTGGTCGAAATTTTCATTTTTTTCAAAAACTCCTATATTCCTACTGATTTAGTAGTATTCTATATATCATACGGGTTTTTGTCAAATAATGTGCGAAAAAATTCTCGTTCCTTACCTCTTTTTTGATTCTTGACATAATTCTCTATCTGCAATAGAATTATGCCATATTTTATGGGACTAAATATGCCAAACAAACCTAAAAAACCATCGTTGGAACATCTTGTCCGCCTAACCGATGAGACCGGCCTTATTCAGCACGCCAAATTTATTATTCCCGACCGATTCAACGGCTACTGCACCGATGACAATGCCAGAGCGGCGATTGTTATGGTAAAATATCTCAAAAAATATCCTGCCGAGCCGCGGGCGGTTAAATTATTCGAGATTTATTTGTCTTTTCTGTATCACGCGCTTAAGGCCGACAAAACGGTTCACAATTTTATGGATTACAACAGGAAATGGAGAGCTGACGACGAGCCGGGCGATTCGCTTGGCAGAGCTATCTGGGCTTTCGGGGCGATCATCGCATCGCCGCCCGATACCGCGTATGTACCGGTCGTAAAAGAATTTTTCGAAGATTCCTCGAATCATATCCCCCAAATGTCGCCGCGAGGAATGGGCTATTCAATGCTCGGCCAGGCCGAGTACCTCAAGCAGTTCCCGGACGCGAAAGAAGCGAAGGAGCTTTTGGCTTTCGCTGCTGACAGAATCGTTGAACTTTGCAAAAAACATTCAAACGCCGATTGGAATTGGTTTGAAAATATACTTTCTTACGATAATGCCATTGTACCTGCCGCCCTTTTCGCGGCTGGCAATGTTTTGAATGAGAAAAAATATACATCTGCCGCGCAGAGTCTTTGCAAATTTTTATTGGATAATACTTACAACGGCAGACATTTTAGCTTCATTGGCGCCGTCGGCTGGTATCCGAAGGGAAAAGCCCGTGCGCAATTTGACCAGCAGCCGATTGAGGTGGCAAGCACTGTGCTGATGCTGAAATTAGCTTATGAAGCAACCGGCGACAAGGAGTATTTAAACCTGCAAACAAAAGCATTCGACTGGTTCTTCGGCGAAAACGATTTGCGAATGGCTGTGTATGATGTTAAGACAAACGGCTGCTGCGACGGAATCGGCGACGGCGGAGTTAATATCAATCAAGGCGCCGAAAGCCTCGTCAGCTTCCTGCTTGCGGCAATGTTCCTAAACCCTGTACCCTAACCCCTATATCCTAATAATGAAAATCGCGACCTTTAACGTAAATTCGATACGGACACGACTACCGATTGTTATTGACTGGATAGCGGCGAATCAGCCGGATGCGCTATGCATTCAGGAAACCAAAGTTCAGGATAAGGATTTTCCTGTCGATGAGTTTGCTTCTACCGGCTACAATATCATTTACAAAGGCCAAAAGAGCTACAACGGCGTTGCGATTTTCAGCAAACACAAATTTACAAACATCGAATACAGTTTTGATGATTCGGTTGGTGATGAGGCACGATTCATAAAGGCACAAATAAACGGCATAACAATCGTCAACACTTATGTTCCGCAGGGCTTCGAAATGGGCAGCGAAAAATATCAGCACAAACTCGACTGGCTGAAAGAGCTGTTTGCCTGGTTTAAGAAAACTTTTACGCCTGCGGATAATCTGATTTGGACAGGCGATTTGAATATCGCTCCGACAGACAAGGATGTCTATGACCCGATAGCACTGGATGGCGGAGTATGTTTTAATAAGGATTTATCAAAAATTTTCGACGGTTTTATCGAATGGGGCTTCGTTGACCTGTACCGGCTGCATCACAAAGCAGGCGGGAACTTTTCATTTTGGGATTATCGCCAGCCAAACGGCTTTAAAAGAAATCTCGGTTGGCGGCTTGACCATATATTAGCCACAAAACCACTGGCAGAAAATTGCACAACCTGCCTGATTGACACCAAACCGCGATTACTCGAAAAACCCTCCGACCACACATTCGTAATAGCGGAATTTAAATAGCCACAGAGAACACAGATGGCACAGAGAAATATTTTTAATTAAAAATTCAAAATTAAGAATTTAAAATTAATTTGCAGCTATCTAAACCCTGTGCATCATTTTGAAAATCGTTTCGTCCTGAAACGTGATTTTCAATTTCATTTCTTCGGCGATTTTGTCGATTCGTTTGTGAATCTGCGGAATTGTAATGGTCGCCTTTGCAATATCAGCAGCCATCGTCATCACAAAATAATCTTCCATAATCTTCTGGTTGACATCAATGATGTTGATGTTGGCTTTTGCCATCGCGTTTGCCAATTTAGCGATAATACCGACTTTGTCTTTGCCGGTAACGGTTATAATACAGACCTGCTGTTTTTTCTTAGCCATAAAATGAACTCCATAATTTTAAAAATACTTTTTTATCGCAGATTACGCTGATTTCACTGATAAAAAAGGATTTAAAGAAATAAAGACGTAAAGAGGCAAGGACAATCGGCCAAATACATAAAAATCCTTACTTCATTGTTTCATTTTCTAATCCGTGTAATCTGTGTAATCAGCGATTAAATATACCTTTTCTGCAAAGCAGACTGAAAACTAATTTTACCGTCCTGCCTGTCTTGCGCCGAAGTGGAAGATGCCTGCGCCTGTCCATTTCCCCGCGGCGGTGAGCGGCCATTTGAGCATAAACCACAAAATAGCAGAATACACGGCAACGGCGAAAATCTCCATCCCATCGGCTTTGGCCAGACCGGAGGCTTTGAAGCCTGTGAGCAGAACCGCTATCAGTTCGACAAAAATTCCGGCTGCGAAAATAGCCGCTGCCTGCTGGCCGGTTTTTTTCATAAGAATTATATTGCGAACATAAGCAACAGCCACTCCTGTCAGACCATAGCTGATAATGTGCGGCCCCATCACAGAGCCGGCAAGGTCAGCCGCAAAACCGAGCGCAAAAGAAGTTATTATCGCATTATAGCTGTCGCAGTTAATCGCGAAATAAACCAGCAATATCAAAAAGATATTCGGCTTTATGTGCCTGTCGGTCAGCGCAAAAATATTCATCACCGTACTGGACTGCAGCACCGCTATAAAAAGCAGCAGCAATGTAAATCGCAACCATCTCATTTTCTAATTTATTCCCGTTTTCAAAACAATCACCGCGACATCCGTAAGGTTATCAAAATTATAGGCAGGAGCAATATCTATTTCCCACAGCACCGGATTACTCTGGTCGGCGACGCATTTCGATACTCTGCCGATAATCCGCGGACTTTGCAAAAAGCCCGGCGTCGCGGCAGCATAAACATAGTAGCCTTCTTTGATATCATATTTTTTTGGAACATTTGGGATTTTTGCGCCGTTTTTGTCGTCGCCTGCTATTGTGCCGTTAAAATAGACCTCGGCATCAGGAGCGGAGATTTTGACGGCAAGTTTACAGGCTGAACTTGTAATCAGTCTGACGCTTGAAATATCCGCAGAGGCCTGCGTGATGATGCCAATAACGGCGTTATCGCCGAGAACATATTGGCCATTAACCAGACCGTCGTCAGTTCCTTTGTTTATTATAAACTCCTGCTTTCTGCGATTAACTACTTTTGCCAATACTAAGCCTGTGGCGGGGTCGGGTTCGGTCATTCGCACTTTGCCGAGTTCTTCGATTTGTTTTTTCTGTTCGCCAATCTGGCTTTGAAGATTTGTGAAAGCTACCCATAGTTTATCATATTCGTGGCGAGGGACGAAATATGGCGAAGCCTTCGAGTTTTCAGTCTGCTGGTAATAAACGGCTGACGAGCCGACGTTCAGAAAAAATCTGAAAATACTGATAAAGGCGAAATTCAGCCGACTGGTAACATTTTGGGGAGTGAGAAGAAAAATAAAGCCAAGCAGGGTAAGGCTTATGAAAAGCGTAAGTTTAGAGGGTTTAAATCGCATCCTTGCCATCGGCCAAACAGCCATCCGCCGAAAGCGGATTCCACAAATTTTCAATTTTCATTTTTAAATTTTCAATTTTGTGTTTAACTCCAGCCGTAGCCGCTGTGGTCCATTGTGTCTTTCCATATTTCCAGGTTCTCTAAATAAACGCTCGTTCCTCTGGCGACACAGGTAAGCGGTTCGTCGGCTCTTACGACTTTTAATCCCGTCGCATTCGCAAGTACGGTATCCATTCCCCGCAGCAGACATCCGCCGCCAGCAAGGTGCATACCGTTCTCAATCAAATCAGCGGCAAGCTCCGGCTCGGCCTTTTCGAGAGTTCGAGTAACCGCCTCGATGATTCCGCTAATCGGCTCTTTGAGAGCTTCGCGGATTTCTTCGCTGGTAATGACTATTTTGCGAGGCAGACCGGAAATGGTATCTCTGCCGGCAATTTCCATTGTGAGTTCCTGTTCGAGAGGAGCTGCCGAACCGAGCTGAATTTTTACCTGCTCTGCTCTCGGCTCGCCGATGAGAAGATTGTATGTTCTCTTGAGATGATTGATTATCGCCTCGTCCATATCGTCGCCGCCGATGCGAATTGATTCGCAGGTGCTGATATCGGCAAGACTCATAATCGCGACTTCCGTCGTGCCGCCGCCGATGTCGATTATCATTGATGCCGTCGGTTCTGTAATCGGAAGGCCTGCGCCGATGCCTGCTGCCATAGGTTCGTCAACAAGATAAACTCGTCTTGCGCCGGCTCGTTCCGCGCTGTCGATAACGGCTCGTCTTTCGACTGCGGTTATTCCGCTCGGTACAGCAATAACAACGCGGGGCCTTATTCTCCAGCCGCCTCTGCCGTGAACTTTGCGGATAAAATAACTAAGCATCGCTTCGGTGATTTCAAAATCGCTGATTACGCCGTCTTTGAGCGGACGAATAGCGGTAATACTGCCGGGGGTTTTGCCGAGCATTTCCTTTGCCATAATGCCGACCGCCTCGCCGTTGTTGAGAACGATGTTCGTTCCCTTGCGGACAGCCACTACGCTCGGCTCGTTGAGTACGATTCCCTCGCCGCGAACGCACACAAGAGTATTGCAGGTTCCCAGGTCGATACCCATATCCATACTAAACCAGCCAAGTATCGAATCAAGAAATCTGAACACGCCAAATCCTTTCAATCAGAAAATCCTTTTAGACGGTCGATTACTGAATATATTCGGTAATTTTAAAAATCGTACCATAATCGAACCAGCACTTATATGCAACAAATCCTGCCGTCGCCAGAACAACACCGCAGGCCAGAGCCAATAACGCGGTGTAAAGATTACTTGACGCTTGTACCTTGCCGGCTGTTTGTAATTCGCTCATTATATCTTCCGTTTCACCGAACTATATACTAAATACCAAATACTATATACTAAAAAATTACCACGCGGTCGAGGCGATATCGCCGACTTTCGGCTGCTGCTGAAGCAGTTGAATAGTGCCGGCGGACGCTTCGGTGTCAACTTCGGTTATTTTAATATCGCAGATAAAGCTGTCCTGACGAACAACGTGGAAAATCATACCGGCATTAACGCCGTCCGCGCTGCCGATTGAAAGCGTCGTCAGCGACCCTTCAACTGCCGTAACAACACCCTGCAATTTGAGTTCAGAAGGCGTTTCTACCGCAGAGGTGGCCGAATCCGGCACCTGCGTAACGGGCTGCTGACTTGCTGCGCCGCCAGTACTGCCGGTCGCGGACTTCTCAAGGTTGGCCTTTTCTTCAAGCAGTCTTTTCTTTTCCGTATCGAGAGACGCAAGCTGCGCCATTTTTTCTTCAAGATTGGCCGTTATCTCGTTGAGATTCTTACTCAACTTAACATTTTCAGCCCTTGCCGAGTCAAGTTCAGCTCTTGTCTGCTTGAGAGATTCTTCCATACCGCCCACGGCCTTTTCAAAATTCAAAGCCGCGGCTGTGAGGCTCGCTACCTTTTCTTCGGCGGCAAGCTGGGCGTTTTTAGTATTCTTCAGTTCCTGTTCAAGCTGCGTCATTTCAGCTTTCAGCTTTGAAATTTCGGAATCGGACTTGATGCCGAACTCATCTAACTGACGTTTTTTTTCAGCGATTTCCTGTTCTAAGCTTCTGTTCTTTTCTTTCATCGCGGAAAATTCGCTGCCCTGCTGCTCATAAGCAGCCTTGTAATTAGTCGAACTTCCAACATAGACAACAATAACACCACAAAGAAAGATGGAAAATACCGATACTAATACTATTAAAATCTTAGTTAGCGTACTCAAAACGGGCTCCTTTCGTTCCTGACCCTTAAAAAAGCAATATCACCGGCGAAATGCCGGCTTCAAATATTAAAAATTACAGCGAAACTTGTCTGGATTCTACGTTTTAAAGCCTGTAAGGTCAAGTTATTTTTGCGTTTATGGCAACTTAGGGCTTTTGGCGGCAATAATAAAAACGCTTTTCGACGCGGCAAGCCTGACGGAAGGCGAGTCGCTTTTGAGCAATTTAGGCAAATATTCTATAAGTCGCGCATCGCCAATCTGCCCTATCGCCATAGCGGCAATGGCATCTCTCGTATCAGTAGTCCTTTTTTCATCTTTTGGGTCTGCTTTTTCGTCCTTTGGCTCTGTTTTTTTGTCTTTCTGCTCTATATTAGTCAGATATTCAAGAACAACCATTGTTCCGCTTGGGTCGCCGAGACTGCCAAGCTGTTCAGCCGCTGATAGCCTAACTTCGGGAATTTCATCCTCCAGCATCGTCAAAAGGGCATTTGTACCCTTTGTGCCGCCCAACGCGCCCATTGCACAAACCCCCATATATCTATCGTCAGCATAAGCGCTTATGAGCATTGCCCACAATTTAGGATATATTTTTTCGTCTCCGATTCTCGCTATGGCTTCGGCGGCATAAATGGATACATTTTTGTCTGAATTAGGGTCATCTTTAAGCTTATAAAGAATCGGCAGCGATTCGGTGCTTTTCAATTTTCCCAGCAGCATCGCCGCGTGAGTCTTTATATCCGAATCGTCCTGATTAGCCGAAGCCTGTATGACCGAAAGATACTGCCTTTCTCCAAACTTACAAAGTGCGTAAGCCGCTGCTATTCTTACATTTAAGTCAGGGTCGTTTAAAAGGTTGCGAAGCGTTCGCCCGCTGGTTTTATACTGTAAATCGCCGATTGCCAGAGCCGAGGCAAACCTGACTAATACCGCGGAGTCTTTTAAAAGGTCAGCGATTTTTGGGGCAAACTGGACTTGTCCGGTCGAGGACGCTGCCTCAATAGCATTTGACTTTATCCGGGCATCGGGGCTTTTCAGACCATCGGAAACAATCTTCTCGGCAGTTGGAATAAGATTTTTAACATCCGCCGCGAAACAATAAGAGCCTATAAACAAAATTATAACAAAAATACATAAATTTCTGTTTTTCATAATTTACCGTCCAAAGTCTGATTTCTGATTTCTGAATTCTGAATTCTGATTTCTGATTTCTACTCCTATATATCGACAGAAAGGCGGTGAAAATCAAGCATATAACACAGGTGATTTCAAGTCTCTGCCCAATTCGGCTAAAAACCGTAATTCTCCTGTCTATGAGAATCTGGTCTGCGAACCAGCCCTGCACGCCGATTCTGTCCATCGCTTTTCCGGGCAGATTTCCCGCGAGAAAATCATCGTGTATCCTGCCAAGCGAATCTATATAGCAGCTTATGCCTGTATTTACGCTGCGGACAATCGGGATGCGATTTTCCACCGCGCGAAAAACGCTGATGGCGGCACGCTGGGCAAGCTCGGTGGACGGAATAATTTTCCCACCCTTCTGCCGGACGAACCAGCCATCGTTGCTGATGTTGACAAGCCAGTCTATCTGTTTTGGGTAGGCGTATCTGCGGGCGACTTTGGCTAATGTGTCCTCGTAGCAAATCATAACGCCGAATCGATATTTTTTTTCGCCTGCTTTCATTTCAAAAACAGTATATTTGTCGCCGGGGTCAAGGGTGTAATCATAATCGTAAGGCGTAAGAGCCATCATAAATTTATAAAACGCTGGCAGCGATTTTTTGAACGGAATATATTCGCCGAACGGCACAAGATGAATTTTATTGTAATTCTGACGCGGGGTCAACTGGTTCGGCTCATACAAAAACGCCGCGTTGTATTTTGCGCCCAATTTTATTTCGTTGTCATCGTTGACTTTCGCCTCGGCGGCAAACGAGCCGACAAGAACATAAACGCCTTCGTTCGCGTGGCGAACAAGTGCGTTGTGAAAAATCCTGGCGGTATCGTCCTGCCCAAGCAGTTTTAAATAATCATCGCTTAAGACGGTCTCGACCATTGTCTCCGGCCAAATAATCAGATTAGGCTCGATAGCTAAAGACCTTCTGCTCTCAAGCAGCATGTCGATAAATGAAACTTCGGCGGGAATGGTTTCTTCGCCCGCTTTGACAGCCACATTCGACTGCACAACAGCTATCTTCGGGCCAGGCGAAACAAAATCAGCGGCCTGGACAATTCTGTATCTGCCGTAAAGAATCGCCGTGGACAGAATGGAAACAGCAAGCACAATACCAACAAGGCTGAAAATTGAAAATTGAAGATTGAAGATTGAAAATTCTTTGTGCCTTTGCCTGTCCGCCATAGCTTCAGCGACGGCGGAGGCCTCTGCGCCTTTGCCTGTCCGCCATAGCTTCAGCGACGGCGGATGCCTTTGTTTAAATTCGATAATTAAATCAGCAATCAAACCATTGACCATAGCGATAATAAAACTAACGCCTGCCGCGCCGAAAATATCGGCGATTTGAATCAATTCAAGATTTTTGAATTGGCTGTGCGTCAGAAACCGCCAGGCAAACCCCTTGAAAAACCAGCCCTGAAGAGCCTCTGTCCCGACAATTAAAATCGGCAACGCAAACCACAGTGGAACTTTGCGGGCAAAACAATACCGCAGCGTAACCACAAGCAATGGCCAGTATAACGCCAGGAAGAAGCAAAATACTATCCAGCCAGCCGGCGCGGAAAATCCAAGCCAATAAATATTCACAAGCCAGTAAACAAGAGAGATTATGTATGATATAAAAATCGCGGTGCGCGTTTTTTCAATCCAGACGATTGCCAAAACAAACGGCACGAGCGCAAACCACGCGCAGCACGAAACACCAAACGGCAACTGTATAATGGTAAGCAACGCCGTGGATAAAACAAAGCCGACAAACGATAATAGATTTTTTTTAGCCACAGAGAACACAGAGATATTCATTTTTTCTTATTATCGTACGCTTTTAGTTTTTTTATTTCTGCCGCAATCGTCTCCGAATCGTATTTCTTGTCATTATTCATTCGGTGAGAAAATTGTGAAACAAAAATCGCCAGCAGCTTATCGTTTTCAATGAGCTTTGCGATGCCAAGACCCGTTTCTACAAACAGCCTTTTTATTTCTTCAAGCTCGATTGTGTCGAAGTCTTTCGATTGGGAATTTGAGATTTGAGATTTTGCCTCGGCAATTCGCTTCTCGGCGTTTTTGGCATAATCCTCCGAAATATCAATTCCGCAATAATTCCTGCCATACTTCGCGGCGACCGCTAATGTTGTTCCTGAACCGCTGAACGGGTCGAGGACGCAATCGCCAAGGCGCGAACTTGCGGCGATAATTCTCGCAAGCAGAAGTTCGGGCATTTGGCAGGGATGCCAGCCCTGACGTTCGATAAACGTGCCGCAGATGCGCGAAAAAACATTCCAGACATCGTCCGGCATTTTGCCGGTTGAATTTGCCCTGCTGTCTTCATAAATAAGCTGCCTGTCCGATGGGGTGCGGACGGCAAATTCATTGAATGTAAAATTGTCCTTGTCTTTGACAAAATAAAAAATATGCGTGTGCGAACGAGCGAATTTGTCCTTCGTCTGCTGGCCAAAAGTGTAGTGCCAGATAATCCAGTTCCGCATATATAAGCCGAGTTCGTCAGCGATGACTTTTACATTGGCTGCATAATCGTCGCCGATTGCGATATAAAATGAACCATTAGGTTTGAGAACATTAAGACAGGCTTTCATCCATTGCCTTGTCCATTCGATATAATGCTCTTTTTTTTGTTTGTCGTTGTATTTGTCGTATTTGTAGCCAATATTAAATGGCGGGTCTGCGAAAATTAAATCAACGAATGGCTCTTTGACTTCGTTGAGCAGCTGCACGCAGTCGCCTTCGATGATTTTATTGAGAAACTTTTGCATACTACTCAATCAGCGTCATAGTTGTTGTCTGATTGACTATTATATTCGGTTCGATATTGTCGCCGCCGAGGCCAAAGATTGAGGCCTTGACTTTCGACTGATACCGCTGAATGTCGCTTTTAATCCGTCCTTTGGCAATATCGTAAATTTGTGAACCTGTTCCTTCAATCGACAGCACCTTATAGCCCGTCAGAAAACCGAAAGTCCCCCTCATCTGAAACGAGCCGGAATAGGGCATCGGCACATCAGGCGTAACCGAACTAAGTTTATAACTGCTGACAATTTCAGCCGAGGCATCGTTATAATCTTTCACTTTATATTCGACATCTCTGCCGACTTTTGAAACAAACGGCATCGGCGCAACGAGTCTGGATTTCCATATTTCGCCTGTCTTAACGCCTTTAGATGGTTTTTTGACGCTTGCCGCCGTATCCCACATATTCCACTGGGCCGCGATAAAATCCATAATCATATCGGGGTCTTTCACTCTGGTTTTCTGCGAATCGGAAAAAGCTTTTTGCCCAAGTTCCTCGATGACGGCCTTAAGGCTTGAATAGTCGGCAATTTTGCCGGTCGGCGTTATTTTCAGTGTGAACGTTTTGCCGGCAAGATATTCAACCGCGTCTTGTTTGTTCTGCGCCTTGCCGGAGCTTGACGCTCGCGTTACTTTTGCGTTTGTGCATTGCGCCTCGATGAGCGAGTAGCCGTAAGGGTCAATCTCAACAGGCTTATAAGCAATTCCCATTTCTAATTTTTCGCTGAGCTGCTGTGCGCTGCCGGATGATTTGCCGCCTTTGGAATACTTTCCTGAAGGGTCAAGGTCGAGAGAAACATTTCTTTCGGACACAAATTTATATTTGAGCGGAACATTAGGCTCAAAATCAATGCTCATCAGCAGTCTGCTCGGAATAGGCTTACTCGACCTGACAGATTTAGCGGGTTTAGCCGACTTGCTTTTTGAACCAAACAGACCCGCCCCTGCATCCGCCGAAACGAGAACACACGTCGCCACAATCAAAAGCAGCCGAAAAATCCTTTTATCCATAACGCTTCCCTGCTAAATTCCATTATTCGCTTATTTGCGTTTATTTAACTTTTTCGATACTATAGAGGCTTGAGAATCCCATTGTAAGCTGGTCAGGTCCCTTGTCGCTCTTTTGCTCTTCGGTTGATTCGGCGGCGAACCATTCAGCTTTTAAATTCTCGGTATAACTGATTATCTGGCCGGTGGTCAGGTTGATAACCATTTTGCCGGTGTAGCTGTCCTTTTCGTCGAACATATTAGCAAAGAATCCCATACCGGCATCTTCCTTTTTCGAAGCTTCAACGCGCTTTGAGCTTGGTGCCGCATTCATAGTAACTGTTGCGATTTTCTCTTTGCCCTGCGATTTTATATTGGTAATGGCGTAAGTTTTTTCGAATGTTTTGGGTTTGAGCATTCCCTGCGGAGACGCTGAAATATCAACCCATTTATCGCCCTTCTTGCTTGCCATTTTATTGGCTTTTTTGCCTGCCTTGTCGGCGTTCATAAGAGCAAGAACCTGATGGCGGTTTTTGATTTCTTCATCGCTGAACAGTCTGTCGGCGAATTTCTTCGCGAATCCCGAAGCTATCGCGCTGCGTATAGCCGCTGCGTCGAGCACGGCGACTTCGCCGGCCGGGCTTATGCTGATTTTATAGCTCTGGCCGATTAAAGCGAACATCGGGTCTGACTTGGCATTTTCAGAAGAGCTGTCAAAAGTCAACACTGCGTTCGCGTCTTTCTGGCTGTCCGTTAGATATTTCAGTTCCTGTATCGTAATAACCGCCGCGGCAACGCCCTTCTTGTCAACGCTTTCCACTTTCTGTGCGAAAACCATTTCAACGCGACCGACGGTATGACGTTCCTTGGTCTTGTTCACTGACGGCTGAACAAACGAATAATCCTTCCCTGATTCCGTAACAACTTTATATGTTGTCTCGCTTTGAGGCGACAGATTGAGTCTCATTTGCGTAGAGGCCTTATTAGGTTTCAACCCCGCCGAAACAAACAAAATCACTCCCATTAATACGACCGAAACTATCTTTTTAGCATTCATAACATTCTCCATAAAATCATTAAATTGTTATATTCAATCCATTATCTACAGGTCGGCAATTATAGCAATAAATTTTTACCTTGCAAAAATTTTTAATTTTTAATTTACTATACCGAATATTCCGTATTTTAACCCCCTATCCAGATTTCGGAGAATGCTAAAATGAGAAGTGATATGGTAAAACAGGGCTTTCAGAAAGCCCCGCATCGCGGCCTTTTGCGAGCCTGCGGCCTGAAAGATGCCGACATAAACAAACCCTTTGTCGCCATCGCAAACAGCTTTTGCGAAGTCGTACCCGGCCATGTTCACCTGAATAAGGTGGCTGAAAAGGTCAAACAGGCTGTTCGCGATGCCGGCGGCGTGCCTTTCGAGTTCAATACCATCGCAATCTGCGACGGTATCGCTATGGGGCATACCGGAATGAAATATTCGCTCGCCTCGCGCGAGATTATCGCCGATGCCGTGGAAGCGATGCTCCGGGCGCACTGTTTCGATGGAATGATTTGCATTCCAAACTGCGACAAAATCATACCCGGAATGCTGATGGCGGCAGTTCGCGTCAATATCCCGACGATTTTTGTATCCGGCGGGCCAATGGCAGCTGGCAAAGATTCCAAAGGAAACGCCGTTGACCTTATCAGTATCTTTGAAGGCGTTGCGTCGTTCAAAGCCGGAAAAATCGATGAAAAACGACTGCACGAACTCGAATGTACGGGCTGTCCGACGGCCGGAAGCTGTTCGGGAATGTTCACCGCAAACAGTATGAATTGTCTTTGCGAAGCAATCGGAATGGCCTTGCCCGGCAATGGAACGGTTCTGGCTGTTGACCCCAAACGTGATGAACTCTACGCCGAGGCAGGCAAACAGATAATCAAACTCATCGAAAAAGATTTGAAGCCGCTGGATATCATCACCCCGGAATCTTTGGATAACGCTTTTGTTCTCGATATGGCGATGGGCGGCTCGACAAATACCGTTCTGCACGCTTTGGCTCTGGCCAGCGAGGCGGAAATAAAATACGACCTTGAGCGCATTAACAAAATCAGCGAAAAATGTCCGAACATCTGCAAGGTTTCGCCGTCAAGCGGCTGGCACATGGAAGACGTTGACAAGGCCGGCGGAATCAGCGCGATATTGAATGAGGTCAGCAAACTAAAAGGATTGCTCAATCTCGATTGCCCGACTGTTACCGGCAAAACGCTCGGCGAGAATATCAAAAACGCGAAAATCAAAAACGCAGATTGCATCCATACGCTTGAAAACGCATATTCAAAAACAGGCGGACTTACAATCCTTCATGGCAATCTCGCTCCGAACGGCGCCGTCGTAAAATCCGCGGGCGTTGCCGCTAAAATGCTCAAACACACAGGCCCCGCCGTAATTTTTGAAAGTCAGGAAGATGCCTGCGAAGGTATTCTGGCAGGAAAAGTAAAAGCCGGCGATGTCGTGATTATCCGCAACGAAGGCCCGAAAGGCGGCCCCGGTATGCAGGAAATGCTCTCGCCAACAAGCTATATTATGGGCGCAGGACTTGGCGAATCGGTAGCTTTGATTACAGACGGCAGATTCAGCGGCGGAACTCGCGGCGCGTGCATCGGCCATGTAAGCCCGGAAGCCGCGGTCGGCGGAACAATCGGTTTGCTAAAAGCGGGCGACATTGTCGAAATCGACATACCCGCGAAAAAAATCAGTGTCAAACTTTCCGACGATGAACTTGCAAAACGAAAATCGCAGTGGAAAAAACCCGCTCCGAGAATCACAAAGGGATGTTTAGCCAAATACGCCTCAATGGCGACAAGTGCAGATACCGGAGCGGTGCTGAAGTGGACTTTATAAAAAAGCCCGTTCCCTGGTATATCGGCGGACTTCATTTTGAATGCACCCAGTGCGGCGATTGCTGTGCCGGGCCGGAAGAGGGCTTTATCTGGCTCACCAAAGATGAAATCGAGATACTCGCGAAACATCTCGGCATAAGCGGCGACCAGCTTCGCAAAAAATATCTCAAACGAGTAGGCCTTCGCTGCTCGATAAAAGAAGACCCAAAAACCAAAGACTGCGTCTTCCTGACCGGCCCAAAAGGAGCAAAGGGCTGCGCGATTTACAATTTCCGCCCGATGCAGTGCCGAAACTGGCCTTTCTGGCAGAGCAATCTGGCAAACGAATATACCTGGAACGCCATCGCGATGCGATGTCCGGGCATAAACAGGGGCAAACTTTACACCTTTGAAGAAATTGAAAAATTAAGAAAACAAAAGAAATGGCACGATGAGCCAAACAAATGAAATCTGCGAACAAGTAAAAAAAATCTACGCTCGGCTCGATACTCAATTAGCCGATGCCGCTGCTCAATGTGGGGCGTGTGGGAATTGCTGCGATTTTGAAAAATTCGGCCACAGACTTTTTATCACATCGCCGGAGTTGTTATACTTCAAAACAAATATCAAAGATTTAAAACCGATGCCGCTCGGCGTTTGTCCGTATATGCAGGACAATAAATGCACCGCAAGGGAGTTCCGTTTTGCAGGCTGCCGGATATTTTTCTGCAAAGCCGATGAGGATTTCCAAAGCAAACTCACCGAACAGGCAATTAGGGATTTTAAGCAAATCTGCGACAATTATCAGCTTTCATACCGTTATACCGACCTGAAAACAGCTTTAAATAGGGGTTAGGGTATAGGGGATAGGGTTTCCCAACTCTAAAATTCAACCATTTCCCGCTCAATGACCGATAATATCAGTTGATAGTCGTTAGAGCGTATAACAAAATGAAAAAGACGCAACATAGTGAAGCGTATCTCGTGAAGCGTATTTCGTCGTTTTTTCGCTTCACGCTTCACGAATGACGAAATACAAAAATTATGTACAAATTTATTTTTGTTAGAGTTTGTTAGTTATCGGAGACAATTATGGCTGAAAAAGTAAAATCTTACGGAGCGGGCGTTTTATTTATTCTTTTCATTGGCGTATTAGTCTGGTTTGCAGGCTCGCTTCGCGGCGAACAGAATCATGATTACGATGTAAGGCCGGAGATTTCCGTGCCGGAGTATAAGACCGATGCTGCTCGCGCGATTGAAGCTTATGAGAAGATGATGAATCGTTATATGGATTTGACCGAGAGCCAGTTCAAAAACGTTTCTTTAGACAACCAGAAAACATTCGAGAAACTTCTTGAGATACAGACTGAAATCGCTCGGATTGATATGCGTTTGGAGCGTATCGAGCAAAAGATGGGGCTTGAGCCGTTGCCTCCGGCCGGCACAAAAACACCGATGCAGCCGCAAACACCCGCCGAACAGCAGATACCAAAAGCCGCACCAACTGAAGAAAAAATGTAAAAATCTGAAACCTGTTTTCTTTTCGGCTTAGCCCCGGCAATACCTTGCTGGGGTCCGTCATTCCGAGCGCAGTCGAGGAATCTATTTAAAAATCTCATCGCCATTGGCGATTCCTCAACTCAAAACTAAAAACTAAGAATTAAAAACTATAAATTTCTTGTATGGCAGGGTGTATTGTCCCCCTAAACTTATTTCCGTTGTGTTTGAAAAGAACAAAAATTAAACATCAAAAAGCAAAATGCCATATTGAAAGTAGGTGGCTGACCTTAGTTTCCCCTAAAGGGAATATCAGACCCTTCTACTTTTACTTTATCATATCCTTTTTCACGTAAAAATATTTTAGTTGCAACTACCGCCTCTTCTTGGTGCCGCATCGGACCAATTATTACCTTACTGATTGGCAAAAGTTCTCTCCCTTGTTCTTTCTCTATATTTCTAATGATTTGCTTTGATTCAATTGTAGACTTACCATCTACCATTTCATTTAGTTCTTCTATCTTATGAGATTTTTTGGGTATAAAGAATTTAACGTATGGCTCCGGAACATTTAGCGTATTGCTATTTTTGAAATATATTGCCGGTTGTCCAGTAAACATTGTTGAAGTGTACCCATCCCATGAAGAATTAGACACCACCAGCAATCGTATTTCTTCTTCAGACTCATAATGTTTATTTTTTAATTTTGCCCGTGCTGCATATTCTACACCATAGAATGCAACTCTTTTGTAGACCTTGCCTTGGTCATTATCAAAGCATTTATTTCGCCACTCTTCCAATTTGTCTTTTTTAACAACCCATTCTTTAATAGCTTCTGGGGCATAAACACACTCAAATAATTGAAAAAGATTTTTCTTTAACTTTTGTGACTCAAAACCAATACAATAATCCCCGTATGCACAAAACTGACTAAGAGAGTTACCGTCTTTGCTAAAACAAGCAAGGTAATAATCCTCAACATTACATTCATTTTTTAACTTTTTGAACTCAGGATTGTTAAATTCAACGCCTTCAAATAAATCATTACAGTTAGACCAATGTCTTAACTCCATTTTGTCATTAACAAAAAATGCATTTGTCATCCATATTTCTCTGCTCTCTATTATCCCTCTAAAGCTTTCGGCTTTTGTATAATGGTATATAGTATCTGGGACATTATCACTAATCGCACTGTCAAGTCCTTCAACAGCTTTCAGACACTCATCTGCTATAAACTTATTAAACATATTTAGGATTTCTCGAATAGAGTTTAATCAGCGAAACTTTCTATCTGTTTTTCACAGGTTTTTTAAAATCAAATCTTTCCTTCTCAACACCAATCCACCTATGCCGAGCAGTAAAAGCGTTGCCGGTTCGGGGACAGTGTAGAGAAAGCCGTGGTCAACACCAGAATCGTCCTCTTGGTAAGTACCGACAAGATTGCTGCCAGAGATGCCAAATATACTTGTGTACTTTGCCCCTGGAGCATCAAGGGTAGTCCAGACTTGAGTAGTTACGTTGTAAAGAAAGCCATGACTACCATGACCTGAGGCATCAACGTAGCGACCGACAAGATTACTGCCGTCAATACCATAAACGTCTGTACATGCCGCCCCAGTATAGTCAATGGTAGTCCAAGTTGTTCCGTCATAGAGAAAACCATGTATAGCTTCAGCAGTACCGTAGCTGCCAACAAGATTGTTGCCGCTGATGCCCTGCACACTCGTCCATGTCGAGCCTGGCTTGTTGATGGTAGTCCAGATGTGTGTGATATTATTATAAAGAAACCCGTAATCATGATTGGCGGAATAGCCCCCGACAAGATTGCTGCCAGAGATGCCATTTATGCGGGTGGAAGGTGTTTCTACCAATTGTCCATTCTTATCATATGTGGGCGGTTTGTTGATGTAATTCCAGTTTGTTCCGTCATAAATGCAGCCGGATGCATAACCGATAGTTATATCGCAAAAACCAACAATATTGTTTCCTGAAATACCATTTATAACTGTACCGGGGCCGACAGGCGGCCCATACGCCCCCGGAGCATCAAGGGAAGTCCAATCGTCCCCGTTGTAGCGAAAGCCGCGCCAAGTATCGGAGGCATCAAGGTAGCCACCAACAAGATTGCTTCCGTCAATGCCACGTACCTGTGTACGGGTTACTCCCGGATAGTCGAGGGTAGTCCATGTGCCTGCCCTTGCATAAGCCGTAGCAAACAGCAATGTCATTGCACAAATTGTAATTACATTCTTCATTTTCTTCTTCCTCCAAAAAATTGTTAATGTTTTTTTCTTCCCAAATAATATGCGTAGAAACTCCGCTGAATTGTGAACAACTGGAAAATCCTCAATAATCTCATTTTCTTCCAACTCCATAGACGACCGCCGCATTGTATGATATCTCCTGATGTAAATCAAGAGTAAAAACAGCGAAATCAGCGTCTAAATCCTTCGTGAACTTCGCGCTCTTCGGGTGAATAATGCTCTTTGTTTTTCTGGTTTCCGGCTTTTTAGGCCAAAAACACCGTTTTGTACAGCAGCGAGTCATCAACGGGACTCCGCGGGTCATCCGCTGCCTCCCGCGAGTCATCCACTGCCTCCCGTCGGTCATCCGCGGGCTTCAGTGAGTCATCGACTGCCGTCCGCCAATCATCGTCGGCTTCCGCCAGTCATCGGCGGGAATCAGTGAATCATCCACTGCCTTCCGCCGATCATCGGCTGCCTCTCCACATATCCGGCGTTTTAAACCGGCCTTTGTTTTTTATATACCCTATCCCCTATTTGCCGAATTGTTTGCACTTGAATTTTTCTTGCAAAAACACCCTCAAAACCTGCAAAAATCCGTGAAAATCCTCGTAATCCGCGGTTAAAACCGTTCAAAAACCGTCAAAAAGTCGTAAAAACTTTCATTTTTTTGCAATTTACTTGCGCCTCTTTAATATCCAGAATCGTTTTTTATGCCTATAAACCGCAATTTTTCCTAAAATCGCCCCAAAAAATATAGGCAAAATACGCAAGTTTTTTATTTTTGATATTTAATATCTTATTTTTAATCAATTTATTTTTCGAGTTATTTTTTACGCCGGGTTTTCAGGTTTTTTAGTTTCTGCCGGCGCATTGGCATCTACGACAATATCTTCGACAAGCTCTTGTTTCGGCTTTGTCAGATTCTTTGCCTTGTACTCGGCAACTTCATAGACCCAGCCATCGCAGGTTTGCTGAAAATTCACGGCCTTTTCTTTGGCTAAGAGCTTAGCCTCTTTCTTTTTGAGAGCTTCCTGACTTTCAACGCTCTGCTCTTTTTTGACCGGCTCTTTGTCGGTGAACTCCGAATTGCATTTTATGTATGTCTTTGAATCCTTCTGCGCGATTGAAATTGTATAAAGCGTTGAATCGGCCAGCAGGCAGGTATATTCGCGGTCGAATTTCAAATCGGCCTTGTCGGCAACAGCGTTGACATCGTCAAACGCCAAACTTGTCATCACACTGAAAACGGCATCGCAATCGCTGTCTTTTTGCTTTTTGCCGGCAGGTACGCCCTGCAAAATCGCTTTGCCGCTGTTCGGCTCGGCAACGATGGTGTATTTCCCATCAGGCGAACCAACCTGAACCGAAACAATATCATCCTTATTAACAGAAACTAATTCCGTTACGACATAATCGGTCGGCGATGGTTTGAGCCAGGGAACGCTCTGCACCAACCATACTTCATCGCTATTGACAAGTCGAGCATAGGACATCCCGTTATCTTTTTGTATTCCAACGACAATGCCGGTGATGACATCGCCTTTTGAATCGAGGAATTTGACAATGCCGTCGGCGTTTTCTTCAGTAACGCCGAGGTCTTTATGATTGGCTTTGTCTTTTGTGCAGACTTCGACGGTTTTGACATCGAGACAGGCGGTAATCAGTTCGTTGATTTCCCTGTTCGAGGCAGGATACATTGATTTGTTGACGACGGCAAAACCATTATCAACTCTTTTGAGCGATATTGATTTGCCGGCCTTTTGAATTGATATCTCGGCGATTGCCGCGGTGTCAAGCCCCTGAATAAGACTGCCGCGACCGGCGGAGACGGATTTTTTATTGCTGTCGTACTGCCAGACAAAAACCGCCAGAACAACCGAAATTATTGCCGCTATACCCAAAAAAGAAAGTTTCTTATTGCTCATTTTTATCAAACTCCAAACGAAATTGGTATTTAGTATTTAGTATTTAGTATTTGGTATTTGGTATTTGGTATTTTGACTACGCATCCGAAGCGTGGCTCACATATTTTCGTTTGCGAACGCTTCTGTATATGCCCAGAACTATCGCGACAAACAGGCTTACCGCAGGAGCGGTGAGCATATTAAAGTTTCTCAAGCTGTTGCCGAGAGCCTCCTTACGCTGAAGTCTGGTCTTTTTTATTTCCTGGAGCTGTTTTTTGGCCTCAAGAATTTTCAGTTCAACTTCGTTTTTCTTTTGCAGAATTTCACTTCCGATTACTTCATCTTCGCCCTGTTTTGCCGAGCTTAAAATCGTCTGCAGTTCGGTTTCAAAGCCTGATATTTCGGCGTTGATTTTCGCTTCCTTTTCAGCGGTTTGAGCGTCGGCCTGCGCTTCAATCTCGTCAACAACTTTGAAAGGCCGTTTGAAATTTCCGCGAGACCTTATCGAAATCAATTCGCTCGAACCGCCCATATCGTCAATCGCGTTTGTCATCAGGGCGCTATTGTCGCCGATGACGGTCATTCCGCCAAAGAATGTTCTGGTATAGGCTATCGGGTCGCTGATAAAATCCACGTCGGCAAAAACAATAACCGCACACTGGTCTTTCGCTTCGGGCAGAGCGTCTATATGTTTTTTAACGGTCTTTGGCGCGTTGGGGTCGTTGGCATCAGGCTCGGCATCAACATCTATATCTATTCCATTGGGAAACGCGCTCTTAAATCTGCCGGTAACTAAATACGCTGTCTTAACCGGCTCTGTGCCTTCGGTAAATTTCTTCCAAAGCCCTTCCGGATTCGGAGTCATAAGCTCAAACTGGCTTTCGATTGTCCATTTGTTTCCTCTGGCAGTGGTATGAATTAACGGCGTTCTCTGGATATTTCTGATTTTCGCTTCGTTCGCGTCGATGAGCATTTCTCTTAAAATTCCGCCAAACAAAAATCTGACCTGATTAAGCTGCGACGTTATAACAGTATCACGATTAAAGCACTCCGGCGTAAAATCGAGGAAGCCGATAATCTTCTGCGGCCGCTGTCCTTCTCGCAGCACCGCTTCGGTCGCGAGAGTTCTGTCGCCGGCAAAAGTATCTTTTGGCATCTCCAGCCCCCAATTAACGAGCAGCTTGTTCATTTCGGAACTCGGATTATGTTCCTGCTGCATTTGCATCTGCATAGCCTGTTTTGGCAAATCGGAAATGCAGTAAGGGTCAACGCAGACAATCGCCCTGCCGCCCCTTACGACAAACTGGTCTATCGCGAAAAGCGTTTTTTCCGAAAACTCCTTCGGGTGAACGACCAGCAGAACGTCAACGCCCTCTATCTTATCCGTATCCTTCGGCACGCTTATAATTTCGTACTGTTCTTTAAGCTGCTGAATAAACGCCCAGGGCTGCTTTGGCTGCTGGCCCTGCATTTGCATCATTTTCGCCATATAGGGGCTAAGGTCGTCGCCGACTAATTCCAATGCGCTCAATACGCCGATGCGTTTTTTCTGGCGTGTGATTGCAGTGTCAATCAGCGAGCTTATATCGTATTCGATAAAGTTCTGCCTGTCGGGCGAGAAAAACGGAATTGTCTTTTCAACACCGAACTGCGTCTGGGCGACTAAACCGAAGAAAAATCCCTCTTCCTGCGTGATTGCAAATCTCTTGATTCCGTATCTGCTGGCATCGACCTCGTCGTCCGAATAGGGTCTTGGGTCGATTACTTCGAGCTGAACCAGTCCCTTTGATTGAGCGACATATTCTTCGAGCAGCGATTTTACAAATTCATAATAGTTGTCGAAGTATTTGATGTTGTCCGGCGCCTGCATTGCCGCGGTTTTTGCATAATACAGTTTCATTTTTATCGGCTGATTTAATTTTCCGATAATCGCCTTTGTGCCGGGGCTAAGGGTATAAAGTTTCTGTTGTGTAATATCAGCCTTGATGCCTTTGCCGAGTTTCTGGCAAATACTGATAAGGCTGAACGTTATAACAAGAACAAAAACAACGCCCGCAATCTGTCTCAATGTCCTGCCCATTAGTTTGCCTTCCTTTCATCGAGAATTACGCCGGTCGCCGCAATCCAGCCCGCTATGAGAATGATAAAATAGCTGATGTCCTTAAATTCCAGAACGCCTCTCTGCATCGAATCGAAATGTCCCTGAAAACTCATTGTGCTTATCGCCTGCACAAGACCTGCCGGCAGGAAAGTCGAAAAATAATTCATCGTCGTCGGCATCCCCGCGAAAACCAAAACTGCACAGGCCACCACCGACAGTACAAAGCTGATTACCTGATTATTGCTCAACGCCGAGAAGAAACATCCGACCGCAAGAAAACCGCCCGCAATAAAAATCGTCGCGACATAACCTGCGATGAGCAGTCCGATGTCGGGACTGCCGAGGTAGCAAACCGTGATAACCATCGGAAAGGTCATCGCCATTGCAACAAACATAAAGACCCACGCGGCAAAGAATTTGCCAAGCACAGCCTGTCTGACGGTAATCGGCAAAGTGAACAGCAATTCGATTGAGCCTGTCTTTCGTTCTTCGGCCCAGAGCCTCATCGCAGCGGCAGGAACGAGAAAAACAAACAGAAGCGGCATATTCATAAAGAACGCCGACATATCCGCCTGACGCGCCTCGAAGAATCCCTGCTTGAAAGTGAGGTATCCTGAAAAGAACAGGAACACCACCAAAAACACATACGCCAGAGGCGTTGTGAAGTATGATTTAAACTCCCGCTTAAAAACCGCCTTAAATCCCGTCATATTATAACTCCGTTATCAGAAAAAACCGCGTGGGCTAAGAGCCCACCCTACAAAACTATTTTTCTTTTTACGCTACCTTGGCCGTTGTTATTTTCCTGAATACTTCTTCCAGCGAGCAGTTGTATTTCGTTTTCAGTTCGCCGGGCGTGGAATCGGCAAGAATTTTGCCTTTGGCGATGATAATCGCCCTTGTGCATATCGCCTCGACCTCTTCAAGAATGTGCGTCGAAATGATAATGCACTTTTCTTCGGTCATTTTGCTGATGAGCTGTCTGACCTCGTGTTTTTGATTGGGGTCAAGGCCGTCGGTCGGCTCATCGAGAATTAAAACCTTCGGGTCGTGTATGAGAGCCTGCGCAAGGCCGACTCGCCTTTTATAACCTTTGGAGAGCGTTTCGATTGTCTGATGATAAACTGATGAAATGTGGCACATCGCAACGGCCTTGTCGAGTAATTCATTCCGTCTTTTACCCTCAAGCCCTCGTGCATCGCAGATGAAATTCAAAAACGCGCCGACGCTCATATCGCTGTACGCAGGCACATTCTCGGCAAGGTATCCGATATTTTGTCTTACCTGAATCGGATTTTTGATAATGTCGTATCCGCAGACTTCCGCCGTCCCGCCGTCAGGCCGGAGAAAACATGCAAGCATTCGCATCACGGTGCTTTTGCCAGCGCCGTTTGGGCCGAGGAAGCCGAGCACCTGGCCTTTTTGAACTTCAAAAGACACGCCGTCAACCGCCACGATAGAACCAAAAGTCTTTTTCAGCTCTTTAATTTTTATCATAAACAAGTCTCCGCCAATAGTTTTCTGTACAATAAAGATAGATGGGTGAAAATTATATACAATACATTTTTCCCGTCAAGAGGCGTGTTTTTCAACTTACCTCTCTGCGGCCAATTGAAACAATTCCTTTTCAAGCTCGAAAATAAGTGAATCTACGTATTGGACGTTCAGTTTGTTCTGACAATTTTTCTGCTCATTTCGCCGGTGTCCTTCTTCGAGCCGCTCGGCAAGCGGGACTATCTTATCGTGCATAGCGCGTTTATCGGCGTAATAAACTAATTTTTCCTCAATCGTCTGCGGGCAGTTTTCCTTTTCGAGCAGAGCGTTATAAGCGTGTTTTTTTATCGCAAGGGCAATTTCGGGATACTTGTCCTTCAAAAACTCATAGCCCGCCTGCTCGTGGCGAATGCCTTTGTACCGCTCGGAAAGTTCCCGCCATTTTTGCAAATCCTCGGCATCCGCGGGGGAATCGAATATATGTTCTAAAGGTTTTTTAAAATCGCAGACCCTCATAATATCGTGCAGCAGACAGGCTCGGTGGACAAAATCGACATTAACCTCGATGCCGTTAGCGGCGATTTTCTCGGCAAGCTCAACAGCCAGACCGGCGGTCGCCTGGCAGTGCCGAATGATATGCTTCGGCACATGGCATTGCTCAAGAAGTCGGAAACACTCCTGAACAGAGGGAATTTTAATATCTTTATGCAAATTACAACTCTTTAATAATAAAGGATTTACAGAAAGCGGAGTCCAGGCAAGTTTGTGGAATCCTTTGCGAAAAGATACACAAAACGCCTCTGCCAGTCCAGCGGAAAATAGTTTCCGCCGCAGGCGGACTCCACAATTTTGATATTTAATTTTTGATTTTTGATTTTATGTCAATAACAGCCTTTTATCAGTGTAAGCAACGTTGTAGTATTAAACGCATATCCCCTAAAATCCTTGACTTTAGTCGTTTATGGGCTTAAAGTTAGGCGTTTTAAGGCATTTGGAAAGGCTTTCGATGGCACAAACCCGATTCGCACCATCACCAACCGGCTATCTGCACGTCGGAGGGGCGAGAATCGCTCTGTTTGACCTGATTTGGGCGAGAAAAACCGGCGGAAAATTCACCCTGCGCATCGAAGATACCGACCAGACGCGAAACAGCCCGACAGCAGCTCAACAGGTAATGGCGGATTTGCGATGGCTGGGTCTGCAATGGGATTTCGGCCCCGAAGTCGGCGGGCCTTCAGAGCCATACTATCAATCACAGCGAAGAGACATTTACGATAAATACATCCGTCAACTCATCGAACAGGGCAGGGCATATTATTGTTTCGATACTTCGGAAGAACTCGAAGTTATGCGGCAACGCGCGACGGCTGAAAAGAAAAATTTTCTCTACGTCCGCCCCGCTAAATTCCCAACCGCCGCTGATGTCGAAAAGGCACGCGCCGAAGGCAGGCCTGTTGTCGCGCGGTTTTGCTTGAGCAACGATGAAATAATAGTGAACGATATTATACGCGGCGAAGTAAAATTCGCGGGCAGCGACCTTAGCGATTTTATTATACAAAAAAGCGATGGGTTTCCGACTTATCATTTCGCCTGTGTTGTCGATGACGAACTGATGGGCGTTGACTGCGTCATCCGAGGGCAGGAACATCTGATGAATACGCCCGGCCATGTTATGCTGCAAAAGGCTCTTGGTTTCAGAACGCCGATTTATGCGCATCTGCCGGTTACGATGAATCAATCCGGCGGGAAAATGTCCAAACGCGACCGCGCGAAAGTTTTGAAAGAGGCGATAAAGGCAAAGCCCGAACTTGATTTGGGAAAATTAGCTACGATAGGCGGAATCGCCGAGGCGGATATTAAAAGTTTTCTCAAAGGCGACAGCACGCCAGACACGCCAGAAGTGAACGCGATGGCGGAATTTCTCGGCATTGAACTGCCGGAGGTTAATGTCGTTGATTTCTTCAGGAGCGGGTATCTGCCGGAGGCTTTGATAAATTTTATCGCGCTTCTGGGTTATAATCCGGGATTCGAGAAGGAAATTTTAACTATTGACGAGCTGATAGCCAGTTTCGACCCTGCTCGTTTTAATAAGACAAACAGCCTGTTTGACCGCAAAAAACTGCTTGCTTTCAATACCGAGCATATAAAACTTTTGAGCGAAGAAAAACTTTTGAGCAGGTATAAGGATTTTCTTAAAGGTACAAATTCAATCGCGGCAAACGCCGATGACAAAATGCTTTTGCGGATATTAAAGGCCTCGGCCGGTGCAAGAACGCTTGCAGAAATTGAGCATAAGAGCAGGTTTATTTTTACAGCGGGCGATAAAATCGCTTATGACCAAAAGGATGTCGAAAAAGTTCTTTTGAAAAACAACGGCGAAGGCCTGGCGATGCTGGCGGAGCTGAAAAAACATTTTGCCGCTCTTGAAACTATAAGCGAGCAGGCCATCGAGACAATGCTTCGCGCCATTGCCGAAGAAAAACACCTCGGTCTGGGCAAAGTCGCTCAACCTTTACGAGTTGCGATAAGCGGCACAACAATTTCGCTGCCGATTTTTGAATCGGTGGATATACTCGGAATAGAAGAAACATTAAAACGAATCGATGGAACTATTCTTAAATTTAATCCAAATTAGAAGGGGTATAATATGTCATTACTTGTAACCGGTTCGATAGGAATTGATACGGTAGTAACGCCGTTCGGCAAAAGCGAAAACTGCATTGGCGGCTCGGCGGTTTATTTCAGTATGGCGGCGAGCTTTTTTACGCCCGTGCGATTCGTCGGCGTTATCGGCGACGACTGCCCATTCGATTTGGCGAAAGTTTTCGCAGGCAGAAACGTCGATTTAGCCGGTCTGGAAGTCCGCGGCGGCAGCAAAACATTCCGCTGGAAAGGCTCTTATCAGGGCGATATGAGCCAGGCGATTACCGATTGTTTAGAGCTGAATGTTTTGTCGGAACATCCGCCTGTCGTGCCGGAGCAGTTCAGGGACAGCGAATTCGTATTTCTTGCAAACACGCATCCGACATTGCAGATTCAGCTTTTAGAACAATTGAAAAGTCCGAAATTTGTCGTTGCAGACACGATGAACTGCTGGATTGACAGGCAGACTGACGAGCTAAAAAGGCTGCTGGGAAAAATCAACGTTCTCATTCTCAATGAGGGCGAAGCAAAGATGCTCACCAAGAACGATAATCTGGCGGTCGCGGCTGATGAGCTTCGCAAGCTGGGGCCGAAATTTGTGGTTATCAAAAAAGGCGCCGATGGCTCAATGCTCGCCGGCGAGAATGAATTTTTTATGCTGCCGGGCTTTCCGACGAAAGAAGTTAAAGACCCGACCGGCGCAGGCGATGCCTTTGCCGGGGCTTTTATGGGTTATTTAGCCTCTGTCGGCAAAACCGACGCGAAATTTATGCGAACTGCAATTGCTTATGGCACGGTAACGGCATCATTAGTTATTGAAGGGTTTTCAATGTCGTCAATCTCCGCTGTCGGCAAGACGGTTATAGATGCTCGACTTGCACAGCTTAGAAAAATGACGGAGTTCTAAGGAACAGCGTGGGCTTCCGTCTTCGCTTCGCTACGCCGCGACAAAAGAGCCCACCTTACGAATCTTCATTTTTCAATTATTATGCGATTATTTATTGCTATCGATATCGATGATACTGTCAAATATGCTGTTGTGAAATTACAGCAGCGAATGAAACAGAGTCTGCGAAACGGCAACGGGCTGAAGTGGGTCGAACCGGAACAGATGCATCTTACGCTGAAATTTCTCGGCGAAGTGGACGAAAGCAGAATTGGCGAAATTGGCGAAGCAATAAAAACGGCCTGTTTTGAAAAAAAAGCGTTTGAATTTGAGCTTTCCGCTGTTGGAACTTTCGGCAGGCCGACAAAAGTCCTGTGGCTCGGCAGCGAAAAGCAGAGCAGCGAACTTATCGCTCTTGCCGAGTCTGTCGAGCAGGCGATGCAGGAACTCGGATTTGAAAAGGAAGAGCGGCCTTTCAGCGCACATCTGACTTTGGCAAGGGTCAAAGACGCCGGTGTTGAAAAAAATCTCCGGCGAGTGGTAAATGAGAATCAAAAAGCGGAAATACCGATGATTAAGGTTGATTCGGTTTATCTTTATAAAAGCCAGTTGACATTAGACGGTCCGGTATATACCCTGTTGAGAAAATTAGAACTAAAAAAGGATTTTTGAGAGAAATTAACTATGTTAAAGACAGCAAAAACGAAAAAGGCAGTTGAAAAAACAGAAAAACCGGTAAAAACTGAAAAAGCAGGCGTAAAAACCGATGGCGCATTAGAACGGGCAATCGCTCAAATCGAAAAACAGTACGGTGCCGGGTCGATTATGCAAATGGACGAAAGCAAGTATGCCAAAATCGAAGGCACTTCGACTGGCGCACTTTCGCTGGATGTCGCTCTTGGCGGATGCGGGATACCGAAGGGGAGAGTAGTGGAATTTTTCGGCCCGGAATCAAGCGGAAAGACAACTCTTGCTCTGCACGTTATCGCAAACTCGCAGAAAAAAGGCGGAGTCGCTGCTTTTATCGACGCTGAACACGCTCTTGATACAACCTGGGCGAAAAAACTCGGCGTTGATGTGAGCGGTCTTCTTGTCAGTCAGCCGGATACCGGCGAACAGGCTCTTGACATTGTCGAAATGCTTGTCAAATCAAACGCTGTCGATATTATCGTTGTTGACTCGGTTGCGGCTCTTATTCCCGCCGCTGAACTTGCCGGCGAAATGGGACAATCACACGTCGGACTTCAGGCAAGGCTGATGAGTCAGGCTCTGCGAAAACTCACAGGCATTGTAAGCAAGAGCAAGAGCTGCATCATCTTCATCAATCAGATAAGAATGAAAATCGGCGTTATGTTCGGCAACCCCGAAACGACTACCGGCGGAAACGCTTTGAAATTTTACAGCTCTGTCAGATTGGACATTAGAAGAATTTCAACTATTAAGGAAGCTGAAGTCGCGGTCGGCAACAGAGTAAGAGTTAGAGTTGTAAAGAACAAGATTGCTCCGCCCTTCCGTGAATCGGAATTAGACATTATGTTCAACGCAGGTATAAGCTATGAAGGCGACCTCATCGATTTGGGCGTAACTCACAATGTTGTCGCCAAGAGCGGCGCCTGGCTGCTGTATGGCGATACTAAATTAGGTCAGGGCAGAGAGAACGCCAAGAAGTTCTTAATGGAAAATCCGAAAGTGGCGGAAGATATAAAAGAAAAAATCCTCCTCGCCATCGGCGTAAAAGAGGATAAAAAATAGAAACCACAGATTACGCTGATTACACGGATAAAAAAGTAATTCAAAAATCAGTGAAATCCACGTAATCCGCGGTTAGAATTTTATGGTGTTAGATGTCAAGTTCCGCTGAAATACGAAGTTCGTTTATAAAGTTCTTTGAAGGCAAGGGTCATACCTTTGTGCCATCGTCGCCGGTGATACCGGTTGGCGACGATACGCTTTTGTTCGCAAACGCAGGTATGAACCAGTTTAAGGATGTTTTCCTCGGCACAGGCAGCAGAAACTACACCCGCGCCGTCAATAGCCAGAAGTGCATTCGCGCAGGCGGTAAACACAACGACCTCGAAGATGTAGGCACAGACACTTATCACCACACGTTTTTTGAAATGCTCGGCAACTGGTCGTTCGGCGATTATTTCAAAGCTGAATCAATAGATTGGGCATGGGAACTTTTAACGGGTGTCTGGAAAATAGACGCAAGCCGATTGCACGCCACATATTTTCAGGGCGACTCAAATGACAGCCTTGCTCCAGATGACGATGCAAAAAAATTCTGGAGCAAATACCTGCCCGAAGACAGAATTCACAAAGGCAATAAAAAAGACAACTTCTGGGAAATGGGCGAAACAGGCCCCTGCGGCCCGTGCAGCGAAATCCATTATGACGGCACGGACGACAAATCCGGCGGCAAACTTGTCAACGCCGGCAGCCCCGATGTTATCGAAATATGGAATTTAGTATTTATTCAATTCAACCGCGACGCGACCGGCAAATTAACTCCCCTGCCCGCAAAGCACGTCGATACTGGTATGGGTCTGGAAAGAATCACGCGCGTTTTGCAGAACAGGACATCTAATTACGATACCGATGTTTTCGGCGCGATAATCGGTGCGACGGAAAAACTCGCCGGCAAAAAATACACAGCCAAACTCGAAGACAAAACCGATATCGCGTTTCGCGTTATCGCGGACCATTTGCGAACTCTTGTTTTCGCGATTACCGACGGCGGGACTGTGAGCAACGAAGGCAGAGGTTATGTACTGCGAAGAATTTTGCGGCGTGCCGCTCGATTCGGCAGAACGCTCGGTATGCGCGAACCGTTTATGTATAAACTTGTCGATGTCGTTGTCGAGACGATGGGACAGGCGTTCGGAGAACTGAAAGAAAGAACCGAACTTGTGAAGACGGTTATAAAATCGGAAGAAGAAAGTTTCGGCAGAACTCTCGACAGAGGCCTTGAGATTTTTGCCGCCGCCGCTGAAAAAGCCGCGAAAACCGGCGACATCAGCGGAGCCGATGCGTTTGAACTTTATGATACTTTCGGCTTCCCGCTCGATTTAACCGCTCTTATGGCCAGAGAAAAAAATCTTAAAGTCGATACCGCCGGCTTTGAAGATTTAATGAATCAGCAAAGACAGCGAGCCAGAGCCGCACAAAAAGCAACTAATTTCGCGTCATTTGTTACCGATGAAAAACTGCCCGCGACCGATGATGCGGCTAAATATACCGACGATAAAATAGCAGCGAAAGTTTTAGGCTGGATTGACGAAAAAGGCTGGCATACGCAGGGCAATATCGCAAATGAGGCGGCGATAGTATTAGACAAAACCTGTTTTTACGCAGAGTCCGGCGGACAAACAGGCGACAGCGGTACGATAACAACAGTGGACGGAACTTTCGCCGTCGAAGAAACCGAAAAAATCGCTGACTGCATTATACACAGAGGCAAACTCGAAAAAGGAACTGTCAAAGTCGGCGACACTGTCGAAGCCTTTGTGAACGCGGCAAGACGCGAAACCAAAAAAAATCATACCGCTACTCACCTTCTCCAGTGGGCTCTGCAAAAAGTTTGCGGCAGAAATATCGCCCAGCAGGGTTCATTAGTCTGTCCGGAATATCTGCGATTCGATTTCACTTCGCCAAAAGCATTGACCAATGAACAGACAAAGGAAGTGGAAAAATTAGTTAATGAGCAAATCTCGCATTCTGTGCCGATTTGCTGCCTGACGCTGCCGATTGAAAAAGCGAAAAAACTCGGCGCTATGGCGCTGTTCGGCGAAAAATACGGCAAGACTGTTCGCGTTATAGCCGTCGGCGCCGAAAACGAAAATCAATTGGCTGACGCTTTCAGCAAGGAATTTTGCGGCGGAACGCACGTCGCCAACACCGGCGTAATCGGCGGATTTAAAATCATAAGGGAAGAATCCGTCTCCGCAGGCGTTCGCAGAATCACCGCCCTGACAGGCAAAGGTCTGAACGAACATTATAATAAGATGAGCGGCATTGTCGAAAATTTAGGCCAGATACTGAAAGTTCCAGCCGAGCAGATTTGTCAGAGAGTGGAAAAAATTCTCGATGACAATAAAAATCTCACCAAACAATTAAAGACCGCCTCGAAGCAAAGCGGCGTCGATGTAATGAGCAAAGCCAGAGGGCTTTTGGAAAGCTGTGAAAAAATCGGTCAAACATCCATTGTTGTAAGCAGCCTCGAATCCGCCGCGATTGACGAAGCCCGTCAGGCGGTTGATATGCTCAAAACAAAGGCCGGCTCAGCGGTAGTTGTCTTCGGATTTGCCGATGGCGATAAAGTTGTCCTGCTGGCTGGCGTAAGCGACGACCTTATTAAGAAAGGTTTGAAGGCCGGCGACATTGTAAAAGAAATCGCCCCCATCGTCGATGGCGGCGGCGGCGGAAAACCGCAATTAGCGCAGGCCGGCGGAAAAAATCCTAAAAAACTTCCGCAGGCTTTAAATCGCGCAACGGAATATATTAAAGAAAAATTAAGTTAAGTTTTTCTCTGTGTCTCTGTGGTAAATTTTTATGTCAAATGGAAATGGAAATAGTTCGCTTCTGGCAAAGTTCGGCGCTTCTGTTATTGAGACCATATATCACAGCGGCCGATTCGCACGCTTCCAGTGGGCTGCCATAACAGCTTCCTGCTCTGTCTGCCTCAAACCCGCTATGTACCCGCTCATCTTAAATCAAATGCTCGCTATCGGCGTTCGTTCCGTGCCGGTCGTCGCAATCACCGGCGCGTTTGTTGGAATGGTATTGGCAATTCAGGCTTACGACCAGCTTGCCGGCCTGGGAATCGAAGAACATTTGGGCGTACTGATAAATCTGTCGGTCGTTAAGGAGCTTGGTCCGGTTCTGGCGGCGGTGATGCTTGCCGGCCGAGTCGGCGGAGCTTTAACCGCTGAACTCGGCACAATGAATGTTACCGAGCAGATACTTGCCGTTCAAAGTATGGGAACAAATCCTATACGATATTTAGTCGCGCCGCGATGGATTGCGTGCCTGTTTCTTACGCCGGTTTTGATTATCTACGGCGACTTTCTTGGAATGCTCGGCGGATACCTGATTAGCGTGCCTTATCTCGGAATTAACAACGCGGCATATTGGAATTTCAGCGCATCGGGCGTTGAGTTTTGGGACATCTCCATAGGAATAGTAAAGGGATTTTTCTTCGGCGTCGCGATTGCCGGCGTAAGCTGCTATAAAGGCTTTCACTGCAAACAGGGCGCACAGGGCGTAGGCGAGGCATGCACCGAGGCGTTTGTCGGCAGCTTCATTATTATTCTGGCGATTGATTTTGTTCTTGTCGTAGTCTCAAAAGCGGTGTACTCGTCGCTCTGGCCGTTGAGAATGCTGCTGTAATGCAGTGAAAAACTAAAAGTGAGAAGTGAAAAACTTTGGAAAATAAGACATCAAAACCTGAAGAGATAATTGTTCTTAAGAACATTAACAAGAGTTTCGGCAGCAATGTCGTGCTTGACGATATTTCGCTTTCTTTTGAAAAGGGCAAGACCACCGTAATCATCGGCCCAAGCGGCTGCGGCAAAACCGTCTTAATCAAACATATTATAGTTCTTCTCCGGCCTGATTCGGGCAGAGTTTATTTCCATAATATAAGAATAGACAATATGCAGGAAAAGCAGCTCGACGCGATTCGCACTCGAATGGGATTTTTATTTCAGGGCGGCGCGCTTTTCGACAGTATGAACGTCTATGAAAATATCGTTTTTCCGGTCAGGCAGCACGTCAAAATTAAAAATCGCGAAAAACTCCACGATTTGGCCAGAACAAAATTAGCGATGGTCGGAATGGAAGGTTTCGCGGACGCATTTCCCGCCAAACTGTCCGGCGGACAAAAAAAGAGAGTCGCTCTTGCCAGAGCAATAGCCTTGAGCCCGGAAGTAATTTTGTATGACGAGCCTACGACCGGTCTTGACCCGATACGCTCTGATGTAATTAACGAATTGATTTTAAAACTAAAAAGGGAGCTTGGCGTAACAAGTATTGTTGTTACGCACGATATGACCAGCGCGTATAAAATCGCTGACAGAATTATAATGCTGCACGACGGCAAGGTGGCCGCGGATGGCAACGCTGATTATATACGCAATCATTCTTCGCCGGTCGTTCAGCAGTTTATAAACGGCCAGGCGGACGAAGACGACCTGCGTGCATTGCGTGCGCCGGGGTCAGATATTAAAATTTCTGATATTGAACAGTAAAACAGTTATCAGAAACGCAGTTATCGGTTATCAGCAAATTTTTCAGACATGGATTTTTTGAAAATTAAAAAGAGGGTAAAAGATTGTGGGTATAGAATTTTGCCAAAATTTGCATAAAAAGCCTGTTTTTTGTGAGATTTTTAAGAAATATTATAGAAATCTCAGATTTTTATTGAACAATTCTATGTATATATGCGATATTATATGTAGGAAGCCCGCCAAGCCTCTGTCTTCGGACATGCTAAATCTGGTGGGCGTTTCTGTTTTAGGGGGATTGCAGTGATTTACAACAAACCCCCTCTTTCATTTGAACAACAAGCAGAACTGCTCATCTCCCGCGGCCTTGAAGCAAATAAAGGGGAGCTTGTATCTAAACTTCGTGTGGTTAATTATTATCGGTTGAGCGGGTACTGGTATCCGTTTCGATATCCGCAAACGGATACATTCAAAGCACATACAACCTTAGATAAAATCTGGCGGCGGTACACTTTCGACCGTCAACTGCGATTGCTTACAATGGATGCGATTGAACGTGTAGAGATAGCCATTAAGACAAGCATTATCTATCATCACAGTCAGGCATACGGCGCCTTCGGCTACACCGCTCCTATATATCTGCCCAATCTTGACAATAAGAATTATTATAGTTTTATGGATAAGATTAGGGAAGCAACGTTACGCAGCAAAGAGGCGTTTGTTGAACATTTCAAGAAAAATTACGGCGACACTCATTTGTTACTGCCATTATGGATGGCAGCGGAGATTATGACTTTCGGTATGATGCTGACTATGTTCAGGGGGATTGAAATGAAACTGCAACAGACAATCGCCCGAGAATATAATGTTCCTGATAAAGTACTTCTTTCGTGGCTGGTGGCGATAAATACTATCCGTAACGTTTGCGCTCATCACGGGCGGCTTAGGGACAGGGTATTGGATTACACGCCGATGATTCCCAGAGTAAATAAATATCCCCAATGGCATGACCCTGTTGCTATTCCTCAGGACAGGATATTTGGTATTTTGACAATACTGAAATATATGATGAATATTGTCGCGCCTCAAAGCGGATGGAGCGAGAGGTTCAAAAGTTTGCTGGATAAATATCATGAAATACCAATTGCATCTATGGGGATGCCCGATAACTGGCGACAATGCCCTATATGGATGGAGAGTTTACAAAATAAACTGTAAAAAATATGATGAATAATTTCAAAATGTTTTGAACAAAAAACAAAAGGTAACTGCTTAAGGAATAAAGTATGCATTGCATTATAACGGCGTTCTCGTTAATTCCCGATGTAATTTGGGCTGCTATTATCGCGTCTGGACTTACATTTTTGGGGGTAACTTTATCAAACAGGGCAAACAGAAAGTGTTTGTTAATGCAATTAAATCATGCCGCTAAAGAAAAAGACAAAGAACGCGAACTGCAGATCCGGAAAGAGGTTTATATGGAAGCTGCTGAAGCGATTGCAGAATCAATTAAAGATATTCAACTCTTACCAAATAGAATTATCTATACAGATAATTTAGAAATGTGTAATAAATTATTAACTGCTCTGGCAAAAATTCATATGGTTGGAACATTGAATACTGTAAAAAATACGATTCAATTCATGGACAAATTTAATCAGTCAACTATGCCAGTAATACCTGAAATATATAAATTTGCCGTTCTTAAACAAGAAATAGCAAGCTTAGGCAAATTGAGCGAATCCAAGGTAAACTCTATGAAAGAAATAAATAAAACTTTTCAACAAATGGACGACAATTCTAAAAAAGATCCGAGTGTCTTGGATATTTACAAAAACAATATCAATGCTCTGCAAATAGAGAATGAAAATATCTGCGCAACGATAACAAATAAAGAGACTGAGCGAAAAACTCTCCATACAAAACTTTTATCTATGTGTATCAATATTGCAGCTTATCTGCAAAAAGAGTCTTTTTATGTCATAATTTCCATTCGCAAAGAGTTAAATCTTGAAATAGACAGTACTGAATATCTATCCAATATAGAAGGACTGTTCAAAAAATATGAGAATGTTTTTACTCCAGAGAATATTGAAAAATTAATGCGTGGCTGATTTTGTAATTTAGTGAGAAAGGAATTTGAAATTTGAAAAGAACCGCCGGTAAAACCGGCGGCTAAATATACAACCTGCGTTTCTACTTAAAACCGTGAAAAACGGTGTTTTTTTGGCATTTTCACGATTATATTGACAAAAGCGTGAATCAGAAAAAAAATAACCTATGAATACCAAACAACCACAACAAATTGCAGACGAGCTTTCGCCATTGCTTAAGGGCGAATGCTTCGCGGATATTTTTACTCGTGTGGCTTTCAGCACGGACGGCAGCATTTATCAAATCATTCCGCTTTGCATTATCGCGCCGGCCGATACCGACGACGTTGTCGCTGTCGTAAAATACGCGCATCAAAATAACATCCCGATTTCTCCGCGCGGAGCGGGCAGCGGGCTTGGCGGCGAATCGCTCACGCCGGGCATAATGCTCGATATGACGCGATTTATGAATAAAATCGTCGGCTCATCGGCGGACGGCCGCGCAATCATTTGCCAGCCCGGCGTTGTGCTTGACGACGCGAACAAATATCTCGCGAATTTCGGCAAAAAAATCGGGCCTGACCCGTCAAGCGGAAATCGCGCCGTTATTGGCGGAGTTGTCGCGAATAATTCCACAGGCGCCCATTCATTGAGTTTCGGATATATCGCAGAGTACGTTGAAAAAATTAAAGCCGTCCTGGCCGATGGAACGTTTGCGGAATTTGTAAATGACACTGACCCCGCCAAAGTATTGGCGGGGCTAACCGATGACCGCTCCATTACTGTCGCGGCTCTGCAGCAAAACATTGTAAAACAATGTTTTGAATTGCTGAATTCAAACGCCGAGCTGATTGAAAAATCACAGCCCTCCACAAAAAGAAATCACAGCGGCTACAATATCGCGGGAATTATACATAATAATAGAATAGATATGGCAAAACTGCTGGCCGGTTCCGAGGGGACATTTGCCGTCTTTACCGAAATCACGCTCCGCTCGGTTGACGTGCCGAAAGTCAGCGCGGTTGTTCAGTTCGAGTTTGACAGCCTTGATAAAATGGCTCGCGCGGTGCCGCTCATTGTAGATTGCGGCGCATCGGCGTGCGAACTGATGGGGCAGGATTTAATAAAAATCGCACGCGAGGCCTTTGAACAGTATCACGATATTCTCAATCCAAACTCGGTTGCGAGTCTGCTGGTGGAATTTTGCGGCGATACGGACAACGAAGTAAAAGCGAAAATAGAAAAAACCGTCTCGGCGGTCGGCGAACTGTGCTTCGACAAAACAATCGTCTTCGACCCTGCCATTCAGAAGAAGCTGTTTAAATGCCGCAAAGATGCCGTTCCGCTGCTGGGCAGAAAAAAAGGCCTTTCACAGCCCGTGCCGTTTATTGAGGATGTCTCGGTGAACAGCAAAAAACTTGCCGAGTATCTGGCGGGTCTGCAAAAAATAGGCGAAAAATATAAAGTCGATATGGTCTATTATGGCCACGCAGGCGATGGCGAGATTCACGTTCGGCCATATTTGAATTTATTCGATGCCGCCGATGTAAAAAAGATGACCGAAATTGCCGAGGAGGTTTTCACGCTTGCCATTTCGCTTGGCGGCTCGCTAAGCGGAGAACACGCCGATGGAATCATTCACGCGGCGTTTATGAAAAAACAATTCAGCCCGGCATATTGCGACATACTCAAAAAATTAAAAAATATATTCGACCCGAAAAACATTCTCAATCCTGACAAAAAAATCAGCGACAATGCCGATATAATGACGCAGAATCTGCGCAACAAAAATAAATTCGCAGATGAAAAAACAAAAACTGAATTGAACTTCCGGCCTGACGAATTTAAGTTTGAGCTTATCCAGTGCAGCGGCTGCGGACTTTGCAGAAGCACGGATGCCGCCCTGCGAATGTGTCCGGTTTTCCGCGCGACAGGAAACGAAATGTATTCCTCCCGCGCAAGAGCGAATTTGCTCGCCGCCTGGGCGAAGGGATTGATTAGCGAACAGGATTTTGAATCGCAGCAGTTTAGAGAGATTCTGTCAAGCTGCGTCAACTGCAAGGCGTGCGTTTTGGATTGCCCGTCGGGCGTTGATGTTTCAAAAATGATAATGGAAGTTCGGGCGAGACTGGCGAAGAAAAAAGGACTTGCCAAAACTGCGCAGGTTTTGACGCATAACAGATATATAAGCATTTTGAGTTCCTGCTTTGCGCCTTTGAGTAATTTTGTTATGTCTCTGCCGCCGACAAAATGGTTTATGGATATTCTGCTCGGCATCGACAAGAGAAGACAAATGCCTAAGTTCGGTTTTTCGAGTTTTATCAAAAAGGCGAATAAATTTTTGGCTATACAGCCGGCAATTAAAAATCCGCTCGATAAAGTTGCATATTTCACGGATACTTATGTGAATTACAACGACCACAAGCTGGGTTTTGCGACAATAAAATTTCTGCGTGCGAATAATATCGAAGTTATTGTTCCCGCCCAGAGACCTGCCCCGCTGCCTGCGGTGGTTTATGGCGACATCGCGACCAGCCGAAAAGATTTACAATACAATGTCGAGCAATTAGCGAAGGCAATCAAACAGGGCTATAAAATTATCTGCTCCGAGCCGAGCGCGGCATTATGCCTGAAAGAGGATTTAAGATTTTTTGTCGATGGCGAAGACGCAAAACTTGTTTCGGAAAATGTTTTTGAATTTTTCGAGTATTTGAAAAAATTAACCAATGACCGCTCCATTACCCGTTCGACAAGCTCAGGGCAGGCTGTCGCGGCTCTGAAAACCAACAAAAAATTTGTTCATCATACGCCCTGCCACTTGCTGGCTTTGCAGAAAAAACCTGCTTCGGTGGAAGTTTTGAAAAAATTATGCGGCATTGAAATTGAAGAATTAAACGCAGGCTGCTGCGGAATCGCGGGCACCTTCGGAATGCAGAAGAAAAACTATGATATGTCGCTCAAAATCGGCAGGCAGCTTGCTGAAAAAATAGAAAACTCAAACGCCGATGTAATCTTGACCGAATGCTCGACCTGCAAAATGCAGATTGAACATCTAACCGGCAAAAAAGTCGAACATCCAATAAAAATACTAACCGAGGTTTTCAATTCAATCAAAAATTGACGGACATACTTCAAAAATAAATTTCTTAACCTGTTCTGCCGCCTGACGCGCCTCGCTCGCATCCTCCGGCGATGGTACAAAACATTCATCGGGATACCGTATTTCAACGGCATAAGGAATTAGCACAATAAGCCAGTCGCGAATATGCTCGGCACTTCGGTCAAATTCTTCAACACATTCGAGCAGCAACAGCAAATCATGGCTTAACGGATAATTTTTACCTTTAGCAATCAAATACGCTTTCAGCAATTTTTCCGCCGCTTGCTGACAGTGGAAACATACCGTATCATAAGGAATATTCTCTGCTATTAGATTATTGTCGGCGTTTAGTAAATCACCCAGCGCCTTTGCCGTCCACTTTCTTGCAAGCTTGACATTCTCATCCATAAATTTTCTTTCCATCCCGTAAAACTGTGGAGATAAAAGACAAGGGGCTTTTCCCTGCAAGTTCAATTTCAGCGGAGGTATAAACCACAATATCCATTCCGAATGGATATGGCTTGAAAAGTTTGTAAAGCTCCCTGCTGCGTTTATGTTTTGGGAGGGAACTCTCCGCGACAACAAGAATATCCACATCGCTGTGTTCGGTTGCCTGCCCTCTGGCGTAAGAGCCAAACAGAATCACCGATTTAGCATTGGCCTGACGACCTATTTTCTGTGCGACTTCTCTAATTTCAGCCATTTCTACCATAATGGCATATTACCCCATCTCTGATAATTTTTCAACTATTATTGTAATTTTTTTGATTTACTTTACAATAGCATTATGGAAACAGACAACCCTAAAGAGGCGGTTTTGTATCGACAGATTGAAGGCCGCAAAGTTCAATGCGGACTCTGCAACTGGCGATGCACGATTGCAATCGGCGGTTTGGGGCGATGTCGGGTTCGCAAAAATATCGACGGCAAATTATATTCGCTCAACTATCACAAACTCTGCGCGGCAAATCCCGACCCTGTCGAGAAAAAACCATTATTTCATTTTCTGCCCGGCAGTAAAAGTTTTTCAATATCCGCTCCGGGCTGCAACTTTCAATGCGTCTTTTGCCAGAACTGGCACATCAGCCAGTCGGCAGGCCAAATCAGCGGAAAATCATTTGCCCCGAAAGAAATCGTCGAACTGGCGATTAAATCGGACTGCAAAAGCATCGCTTATACATACACCGAACCGACGGTGTTTATGGAAATTGCGGCTGACACGGCAAAAATCGCAAAACAAAAAGGCCTGGCAAACATTTTTGTTTCCAACGGATTTATGACCAAAGAAGCTCTCGATTTTTCCGCCGACTGGCTCGACGGAATAAATGTCGATTTAAAAGCGTTCACCGAAAATTATTATGAAAATTTGTGCAAAGCGAAACTTGCGCCCGTGCTCGACACGATAGATTACATTGCCAATCACACAAAAATATGGATGGAGATTACGACGCTTATTGTGCCGGGACAAAACGACTCCGACGATGAGCTGAAACAAATCGCGGAATTTATTTTCAATACCTGCGGACATGATACACCCTGGCACATCAGCAGATTTTATCCGCAATATAAACTCACCGATACCGAGCCTACTCCGGAGGCAACGCTTCTGCGGGCATTCGACATCGCAAAGTCAGCGGGATTAAAATATGTTTATATAGGAAATCTGCGAACAAAAAATGCCGATAATACTTACTGTCCGAAATGCAAAGAGCTGCTGATTGAGCGGGATGGATTTTGCGTAATAAAAAACAGGATAACAAACAGCCAATGTCCTGATTGTGGCGAAAAAATCGCCGGCTTTAACATTTCCCTGCCGATAAAATTGTCATAACTATGTTAATTTAAAAAAGTTACGTTCAATATTCTGATAGATGTAATTTTTTTGTTGAATATTAGGCTCAACAGTTGATAATGATGGGCTTATAATATTAAGCCCATTCAATTAGGAGCGTCCATGGGACCGTTGCTTAATGCTCTGGTAAAACTTCAAAGTGTAGAAAATAATTTGAGAGCGGCCAAGGCCAAGCTTGCCCGCTGCCGCAGAAATGTCATCCTCAAAGAAAATCAACTCCGCACACTCCAAAACACGCTCGAAGCAAAGAAAGAAGAGATTCAGCTAACCAAAATACAGGTTGACAGGCTCGAACTCGAGGTCAAAACAACAGATGAAACGCTTGCCAGATACCGAGCGGCTCTTAACACCGCAAAGAACAATAAGGAATATGCCACGATTCTGACCGAGTTAAACACCACAAGGGCAGACAGCAGCAAGGTCGAAGCGCAAACTCTGGAACTGATGAAAAATGTTGAAATTGACCAGACCCAGTGTGGCCAGATAGAGGCGGAGATAGAAAAAGAGAAAATTGAGCTTAGCGAAATTCGCAAACAGACCGAGGAAATTGCGAAAAAGTTTGAGACGGAAATCGCTGCGGTTGAACAGCAATGGCAGGCGGCGGCAAAAGACGTTCAGGCCGGCGCGCTGGAGACATTTAAGAGAGTCGCGGACACCTACGACGGCGAAGCCATCGCCGAAATTGAAGTGCACGACAGCAAAAGCGGCGTTTATACCTGCGGCGGATGCTTTATGAGCCTTACAGCCGAAACGGCAAACACACTTCTAAGCCGCGACGAAATTATCAGATGTCCGAATTGTACCCGCATTTTATATTTCAAAGATACCGAAATCTAAAGGCTGCTTACTAAACCTTTATGCGGAACTTAACAATCTACACAGATGGCGGAAGCAGAGGCAACCCCGGACCGGCAGCCGGCGCGTTTGTTATTCTTGACGAAAATAATAAGCAAATCTTCGCTGGGGCGAAATTTATCGCCGAAGCAACAAATAATATCGCTGAATATACCGGCCTTGTGGCATCTCTCGAAAAGGCCGTTTCGCTCAAAGCAGAGAATATAAAAATTTTCAGCGACAGCGAACTGATGGTCAAACAGCTCAATGGCCAGTACAAGGTCAAAAACGAGGGGCTTAGAGAATTATTCTGCGACGCGAACGAACTGCTCGAAAAATTTCAAAACTGGAAAATAACTCACGTCCGACGCGAAAAAAACGAAAAGGCCGATGAGTTGGCCAATCGCTGCATAGACGCTTGCAGAGACATTGAACAAACGGCAGCCCCCTCAACAGGCGATAAAAAAACAAAACACATCAAAGTAGGAATTCTGCTTAGCAGCGGCGGCAGAACGATGCTAAATATTCTCGACCAGATAAAACAAGGCAAACTTGACGCTGAAATATCGGCGGTGATTTCGTCAAGGTCTGATGTCGCAGGCGTTGACAAGGCAAAGGCCGCAGGTCTGCCTGTGGAAATTATCAGAAAAAAAGATTATCCCGACATTGAAGAATTCAGCGGGAAAATCAAAAAAAATCTCATCGCGGCAAAGGTTGACCTTGTCGTTCAGGCCGGGTGGCTGTGCCTGTGGAACATACCTGCCGAATTTGAAAACAGAGTAATGAATATCCACCCGGCTCTTTTGCCGGCGTTTGGCGGACAGGGTATGTGGGGGCATCACGTCCACGAGGCTGTATTAAAGGCAGGTTGCAAAATCAGCGGCTGTACGGTACACTTCTGTACGAACGAATATGACAAAGGGCCGATTATCGTCCAAAAGACTTGTCCGGTTCTGGAAAATGACGACCCTGATACGCTGGCGGCAAGAGTTTTTCAGCAGGAATGTATTGCTTATCCGGAAGCGATAAAACTTTTTTCGCAGAGCAGAATCGTCATTCAAAACAATAAAACAATTATAAAATAGTCAATAAAATATATCAAAAACCGCAAAGCTATTGACCACTGACTACTGACCATTGGTTATTTGCTGCTAAATTATGGACAGACGACAAAAAAAACTTGTTGCGAATATCGTAGTTGTCATAGCGTTCACCGCGGCTATGGTGGCTGGGTTTGCCAACGTAAAAAACGTTATCAACCGGTCTGAAGCTATGCGGGCGATGGAACTGCTCGGCAAAGAAGTCCTGTCGTACAGACAAACTTATGGTTCGCTTCCGAGCGAAAATTACGCCAAACAATTCGCCGAACAAATCGGAGCCGTCAGGCTCGGCGATTTTCAATACAGAGCGCAGTGGATAGAATTCGGCTGCGACCCCAACGCCACAATACTTGCCTACACTGAAAAAAAATATTCCGGAGTTATAAAATCCGGCGCCGCCGTGCTGTGGCTCAATGGCAAAACCGAATGGATAGACAAACAACGATTTTGCGAAATAATGAAATCATTGCAAAACAAGCAGGAACTCCGGTGGATACAGCAACATCTGCAGGAAGACGAAAAACAGCATTAACTTTCCAAATAAAGCTTGTCGCCGGAATTTATTTTTTTGACCGACCCGGCCTTTGCAATTATATCTTCTTTGTGCAGCGCAAAAGATGCTGCCATTTCGATTATGCAATCAGGAGTGCCATCAGGCTTTACCGGAACACTAACACCCGCGGCCTTTAACCAGTCAGCCGCTCTTGCAGTCATCATTTGTTTTGTAACAGCTGGACTGTCTGCGCCATCGGCATTTTTTACCGGCGCGAATTCCTCGCTGCGAAGCGTTTCGAGAATAATTGATTTTTCCGCCAGAGGCAGAGCGTCAAATACAAACGTTTCAAGTTTTATGCCGTTCGGCTTTTCGGGAGCGATTTTTTTGCCGCTGCTTAAATCTATGTGCGATATTTTTTTCACGGCACGATGATATGGCAGAGCAAAGCCCTTTGCGTTAAGCTGCTCAACAAATGCGCGATTGATAATATGAATCGCTATACTGCCCGCCGAGAACAACAGAGAGCCATCGGAATTTTTCATCTGTGCCTGTTCATCGGAAAGGTCGCTATATTCGATTACGGTAACCTTGCCGTCAATCACACAAAAATTGCCGACCTTTTCAAGCGGATGCGCTTTTGCCAGAGCCTTCGATGACATTTGAGAATTGTCCAGCGCGTGCAGACCGACAAACAGCGGGTCGAATATATTTATCAGCGGGTTATCAACCTGAAAATAACTTATGTATTCTATGCCACGAGTTTTCATATCTGCGGCAGCGCCATTTTTGTAAATCGCTCTCAAACTCCCGCCGTGGCCGTCGGGCGACGCAGCAAGCTCGTCTTTTTCCGAAAGTAGAATCTTGCCATCGGCAGAATAATTGACTTCCGTCCCCTGCTGGAAGAAAAAAACGTTTGTTTTTTTCAGGCCGAAGAAATCATTCTTTTTGAAAACGTCCAGCGTCTGCTCGTGATTGAGCGGACTTGTCATTATGTACCATACAGGCTCGAATTTATATTTTGCCCCCGCAGCGACAATCTGCTCTGCAAAAAGCCTGAACAGCGTTTTGTTTTTAATCGGACTTATTGCAAAATCGCCTTTCGGCCCGTCAAAACCAAGCCTCGTCCCCTGCCCGCCGGCAACGACAAAAGCCGCAACTTTGCCAGACGATATAAGTTTCTGCCCCTGCGCAATTGCTTTGGCGTATTTTGCTTTTTGTTCGTCTGTCTTCGGCAAGGCGGGATAAACAGGCGCTGCCGAAAAATTTTTAGGCAATTCAACAGGAGCGGATTTTTTTACATATTTTTCTATCTTTTCATTGAGGCCATCAAATTCAATCTCATCAATTTGATTTAACAATTTTGTTTTACCTGCGTCATCAAGCTGATTAAAGAAATTAAGAAGATGAGCCTGATTATATTTTTTCAATAACCGCAAAGCTGAATTATATCTTTGTTGAATATCCATAATGTGCGAATCATTCCTAAAAATTAAAAAAATCAGCCGCCGGTTTTGCCGACGGCTGACTGAAAATTTATTTTTACTCTGCTATTTTTTCAGCGACCAAATCGCCGACCTGCGAAGTTGAATAGCCCATTTTGCCTGCTGCCATACTCTTCATTTTATTTGCGGTAACAAACTTCACTGCGACATCGATTTTCTTTGCGGCTTTTTCTTCGCCGAGAGTATCGAGCATCATTTGCGCTGCGCAAATCGCCGCAAGCGGATTGATAACGCCCATACCTGTATATTTCGGCGCGCTCCCGCCAATCGGCTCAAACATTGAAACGCCTTCCGGATTAAGATTTCCGCCCGCTGCGATGCCCATACCGCCCTGCGTTATCGCGCCAAGGTCGGTGATGATGTCGCCGAACAGGTTGCCGGTAACAAGAACATCGAACCATTCCGGGCTCTTGACCATCCACATACAGGTTGCGTCAACGTGATAATAATCTCTGCGAATATCGGGATATTCTTTTTGTCCCATTTCGTGGAACGCTCTTTCCCACAGGTCATAAATAAACGTAAGAACGTTTGTCTTGCCGACCAGAGCGAGTGTGTTTTCTTTGCCGACACCGCGAGCTTTCTTGCCGTACTTTCTTGCGTATTCAAACGCGTACTTCAAACATCTGTCAACCTGGAAACGATTGTACACGGCAGACTGTACCGCAACTTCGTTCGGTGTGCCTTTCATTGTGAAGCCGCCTGTGCCGGTGTATGCGTCGCCGGAGTTTTCGCGAATTACAACATAGTCAATTTCCTTTGGGCCTTTATCCTTAAGCGGACATTCAACGCCAGGGAATAGTCTGACCGGCCTCAAATTAATATACTGGTCAAGCTCAAAACGCGCCTTGAGCAGAATTCCCTTTTCGAGAATGCCGGGCTTTACATCCGGATGCCCGATTGCGCCGAGAAGAATCGCGTCGAACTTGCGGAATTCGGCAATTGCGCTGTCCGGCAGAGTTTCGCCGGTGCGTTTATACCTTTCGCCGCCGAAATCGAAATCCGTCAAATCGGTTTTGAATCCGAATTTCGCTTCCGCAACCTTTAAAACTTTTACCGCTTCAGCCGTTACTTCCGGCCCTGTGCCGTCGCCGCCCATCACGGCAATCTTGTACGTCTTCATTTTAAACTTATCCTTTCTCAAATTTAGTTGTGAGTTTAATTCTATATCAAAAATCAAAAATTAAATATCAAAATTATGGAACGCCTCCGGCATAACTATTTTTAAATTTTGATTTGTATTTTTTATCTTTTATTTTTTATTTTTAATATGGTTCAACAGTCCGCCATCGTTAATAATTTCAATCGCGAAGTCCGGCAGAGGCTTAAACTTTATTTCCTTTTTCTGCGTCTTATTATTTATCACGCCTTTTTTGTAGTCGATTTCTATTTCATCGCCGTCGGCAATTGCTTCAGTTGCGTTTGCCATTTCAATCGGATAAAAACCGCAGTTGATGCAGTTGCGATAAAAAATCCGGGCGAAATTCTTTGCGATAACCGCGCCGACCTTTGCGCCCTGCAACGCCCAGACCGCGTGCTCGCGACTTGAGCCGCAGCCGAAATCGTCGCCCGCGACAATGCAGTCGCCGGGCTTGCATTTTTTTATAAAACCCATATCAAGGTCTTCCATACAATGCAGAGCAAGCTCCGCCGTGTCATCGGTATTCAAATACCTTGCCGGGATAATCTCATCAGTATTTATATGGTCTCTTTTATAAACGTGTGCTTTTGCCATTATCTTTCTTTCTTATTTAAACGCTGATTACGCTGATTTCACTGATTATTTTTCAATCCATTTCGCTTAAACACTGATTTTGCCGATTCTCTTTTGAGTATATCATTCTCTTGAACTCCAATGACCTGCCGCCAAAATTCAGCAATAAGCCAATTTCTGTGCCACTTGCCTTTAAATAACTCGTCAATTGCACCCTATCTATTTCACTTAGTGTGCTAATAGCTTTGACTTCAACAATTATCTTGTTATCAACAACAAAATCGCACACAAACTTTTTTACATAATGCTGCTTGTAATAGACTGGTAATTCTTTTTGCCTTTCAAACTTTATTTTTCGTTGAGCCAATTCAACCGCTAATGCCTCATCGTAAACACTTTCCAGAAAACCGGGACCTAATTGGTTATGCACTTCCATCGCAGCGCCTATAATATCGCCAGTCAGCCCGCTTACAACATATTGGTTTTTTACTATTAAAGTCATTTAAAAATCTGTGTAATCCGCGTAATCAGTGTTTAAACATATTTTCTGCAATCGACCAACTTGCCCTCTATGGCCGATGCTGCTGCTGTCGCCGGACTGGCTAAATATACTTCACTCTTCGGGCTGCCCATTCTGCCGACAAAATTTCTGTTGGTAGTGCTGACGCATCTTTCTGTGGCGGCGAGAATTCCCATAAACCCGCCCAGACACGCTCCGCAGGTCGGTGCGCTGATTACACAGTTAGCGGCATAAAACACATCGAACAATTTTTCGTCCATCGCCTGTTTCCAGATTTCCGGCGTGGCCGGAACAATGATTGTCCGTATCGCGACTTTTTTGCCTTTCATTATCGCAGCGGCAATTCTTAAATCTTCAATTCTGCCGTTTGTGCAGCTTCCAATATAAGCCTGATTCATAGCCAGCCCTGCGCAGTCGCCGATTTTCTTCCCGCCGCTTGGCAGATGAGGAAATGCAACCATAGGCTCTAACTTCGAGCAGTCAATTTCAAGAACGCTTTCATATTTCGCGTCCGGGTCAGACTGATAAACCTTATAATCGGTTTTTTTGCTCTTAAGATGCTCATCAAGATACTGCTTTGTCGTATCATCGAAACCGATAATTCCATTTTTGCCGCCAGCCTCGATTGCCATATTCGTTATGGTCATTCTCGCTTCCATAGACATATACTTTAATGCCGGGCCGACAAATTCCATCGCCCTGTACAGCGCGCCGTCGGTGCCTATTTTCGCAATCACATCAAGTATCACATCTTTGCTGTACACGCCTTTTGAAAGTTTGCCATTAAGAACAAACTTCATTGACGCGGGAACTTTAAACCACAGATTGCCGGTCGCGATAGCAGCGGCTAAATCGGTCGAGCCGATTCCGGTCGAAAACGCCGCGAACGCGCCATAAGTGCAAGTATGGCTGTCTCCGCCGACAATTACTTCGCCCGGACGAATATGCCCCTGCTCCGGCAGAAGCGCGTGACAAACGCCTGCCCTGCCGAGCGGATAATAATTTTTAATTTTTTTATCTTTCGCCCAGTCGTCGAGCCGTTTATGCAGCTCCGCGGATTTTATATCCTTTGCGGGCTGAAAATGGTCGGGCGTAACGACAATTTTTTCGTTATCGAAAACCTTGTCGATACCCTTTTCCTTCAGCATTGAAATCGCCGCCGGCGTAGTTACATCGTGGCACATTATGCAGTCGATTTTCGCGTCGATTAAATCGCCTGGCTCAACTTTATTTTTCCTTGCCGCCGCAGCAAGAATCTTTTCTGTTATTGTCATTGACATTTTTAGAGTATCCTTTTTTAAAATCAGTGTAATCTGCATAATCAGCGTTTAAATTTTCGCTGCTGCCATTCTATTAATCGCGTCAACATACGCTTTTGCCGAGGCTTCGATAATATCAGTCGAAATGCCTCTGCCGGTAAATCTTACGCCGTCTTCATCGAGGACTTTTACGGTCGCTTCTCCGAGCGCGTCTTTTCCGCCGGTTACCGCCTTAATCGAATAATGGTCAACCTTCGGCGAAAGGCCGGTAGCGATTCTTATTGCTTCATACGCGGCATCAACCGGACCATCGCCGCAGGCCGCCGCGATAATCGGCGTATCTTTCCCTTTAGTTTTAACTTTCACGCTCGCCGTCGGCAAAGTTCCCGTTCCGCACGCAACGTGAAGATACTGAAGTTCAAACGTTTGTTCGACGCTTCTTCTTTCATCGCCGACAAGAGCGGCTATATCTTCGTCAAACACTTCGGTCTTCTTGTCCGCAACATCGAGAAACCGCTGATAAATTGTCTCAAGTTCAGTATCGGAAACCTCATAACCAAGTTCGCCGAGCCTGTGCTTCAGGCCGTGCCTGCCTGTTCGTGCGGTCAGCACAACCGCGCTCTTCGGCGAGCCGACATCTTCAGGCCTGATAATCTCATAAGTGAGCGGATTTTTCAGAAAGCCGTCAACGTGAATGCCGCTGCTGTGCGCAAATGCGTTCGCGCCGACAATCGCTTTATTCGGCGGGACAAATATGCCGAGCATTTCAGAAACCATTCTGCTGGTTTTGTAAAGTTCTTTCGCGTTTATCCCGGTATCGACCTTGAAGAAATCCTTTCGCGTTCTAATCGCCATAATAGATTCTTCAAGCGAGGCATTGCCCGCTCGTTCACCAACGCCGTTGATTGTGCATTCAATCTGCCGCGCGCCATTGGCAACGCCGGCCAGCGTGTTAGCTACCGACATTCCTAAATCGTCATGGCAGTGAACGCTGAACACGGCTTTTTTGCTGTTCGGCACATTCTTAATAATATCCGCAATCAATTTTCCGTATTGTTCCGGTATCGAATAGCCGGTCGTATCGGGAATGTTCACCGTCGTCGCGCCGGCCGCGATTACCGCCTCGACAACTTTATACAGATAATCTCTGTCCGCCCTGCCGGAGTCTTCGCAATAAAATTCGACATCGCCGGTATATTCTTTGGCACGCTTGACAGCCTTTACGCCCATATCGAGAGCTTTATCTTTTTTCGCTTCAAGAGTTTTGCCGTATTTGTCGTCCTTGAATTTGCTCGCGATGTGAATATCGCTGATTCCCAGGCCGGTATGAATTCGACCGCGCTTTGCTTTTTTCAAAGCCGCACCGGCGGAATCAATATCCTTTTCAACTGCGCGCGAAAGTGCGCAGATTGTCGCCGTGCTTATCTCTTTTGCGATAAGCTGAACCGATTCAAAATCCAGCGGCGAGGAAATCGGAAACCCAGCCTCAATTACATCAACGCCGAGCCGGGCAAGCTGAACCGCCAGTTCGAGCTTTTCCCGAACGCCGAGCCGAGTACCAGCCGCCTGTTCGCCGTCTCTTAATGTTGTATCAAAAACTATCACTTTTTCTTCAGCAGACATATTATGTCTCCTTTTTTAGCCTGAAACTGGAATTATGCAGCAAAAGTTAGAAAAATTCTACTATTAAACTAAAAAAACAATATGGGAGATAGGAGAAAAATTTATGTGCGCCTTAGCGGCGCAAAATAAGGGCGAGCAGGCCGATAATTGCCTGTGAATTGAAGCCGACATTTTTTATCTGATTAACCATGCGTCATAATGATACACAATCCGCCGGCAAAAGACAAGAAAATTCGCAACACTAAAAATCAAAGAAACCCGCCTGCCCCGCGGGTTTGCGGTTAGCCCTGCCAACACCTTGGCAGGGTTCATTAAATCTCATCGGCAACGCCGATTCCACATTCTGTCTTCTGTATTCTGAATTCTTTTTTCACTTTTAGCGTGTAGGGTGGACAGATTTTCTGTCCACGCGTTTCAAGTTTGAGTGGGCTCTTTTGTCGCGTCGCAGCTATTAGCGACGGCGGAAGCCCACGCGGTTTTCGTCCGGCTCGGCAAAATCACACAGCACAAAATCAGCTATCGGCAGCGCATTTTTGCTAAGCCTCAAACAACCGCCATTCAGCTCAAGCAAATTTGATTTGAGATTTTTTTCAACTGACGCTTTAAACAATTCATAAATACCAAAACCGGTTTTTTGTTTATATTCCGCCAAATTTATCCCCTCCGTAAGCCGAAGATTTAAAACCGCCGTCTGCGCCGCCCTTTCAATGTCCGTGATAATTATTTTTTCGTCCGCGGCATCTTCATTTTGGCCGATGCGCTGGACGTATTTGTCAATATCATTGACGTTTTCAAATCTGAAATTACCGCTCGAGCTTGCCGCCGCCGGGCCTACTCCAAGATATTGTTCGTTCTTCCAGTATGCCAGATTATGTCTGCATTTGAACCCTGCCGCTGCGAAATTGGAAATCTCGTAATGCTCAAAACCACCGGCAGAAAGCGTTTTAATAGCTGTTTCGTACATTTCTCTGTCAGCGTTTTCATCGACACTTTTTACAATTCCTGATAATTTACTTTTTTCCAGAGGCGTGTTCTTTTCATAGGTAAGACTGTACGCGCTGATATGCTGAATATCGAGACCGATTGCCGTTTGCAGATTTTGACACCAGCTTTTTAAGTTTGAATTTGGTATGGCAAAAATCAGGTCGATGCCGATATTTTTAAAACCGGATTTTTTTGCCGACTGAATTGTCTGAAAAATTTTTTCGGGAGTATATTTTCTGCCGAGAAAATCCAATTCGCTTTGAACGAACGATTGCGCTCCGATTGAAATTCTGTTCACGCCGACATTTTTAAGTTCGGCAAATAACTTCTCATCCGCATCGTTGGGATTTATCTCTACGGTGAATTCTTTTGTTTGTCCGGTTATTGCGAGGATTTTTTTGAGGAAGTCGCACAGCGTTTGCCCGCCTATGCAGGCAGGACTCCCGCCGCCTATATATAATGTTTCAACAGGCCTGTAAATCGCCGATTTTTTCAGCTCGGCAATTTCCGCGTCTAATACCTTTTCAACATCGCGTTTATCCGCGGGTCTGGAAAAAAATCCGCAGTAAAAGCATTTCGATTGGCAAAACGGAATATGAATATAGATAAATTTCGGCATTTCGGGTCGTTTATTTTCCGGCATCGCCGCAGTCTATTCGTAGTAATACCAAAAGTCAACATCGGCCAAACACGCAAGGGAATGTTTTACAAACCGTACCTCCGGTTGTCAAACAAACCACATCTCAACATCTTCATAAAAAAACCATAAAAACATATTTTGCTGTATTCGTATTTTTTTGTTGACTTATCTACGTTATTCGTAGTATAATGCGGCAAAATCAATTATATAGGAGTTACTATGAAAATCGGAACAGTAAAAGAAATCAAAACACATGAATACAGGGTCGGCCTTACACCCCCCTGCGTGCGGGCGTATATCGCACGCGGCCACAAAGTAATGGTTGAAAAAGACGCGGGCAAAAACGCCGGATTTGAAGACAATGAATACACCCAGGCCGGCGCAACTATCGTGAGCGACAGAAAAAAGATTTTCGATGATTGCGATATGATTGTCAAAGTTAAAGAACCCCTCCCTGAAGAATACAACCTGCTTCATCAAGACCAGATACTCTATACCTATCTGCATCTTGCCGCTTCAAGAGAACTCACAGACGCTATGCTCAATCGCAAAATTAAAGGGGTCGCCTATGAAACCATTGCAACGCCCACAGGATTACTCCCCTGCCTTAAACCAATGAGCGAAATCGCCGGTAGATTATCCATACAAGAAGGCGCTAAATACCTTGAAAAACCCTTTGGTGGCCGTGGAATCCTTTTGGGCGGCGTGCCTGGAATAAAACGCGGCAATATCGCTATTCTCGGCGGCGGGGTCTCTGGTATGAACGCCTGCAAGATGGCTGTCGGTATCGGTGCAAATGTTACCATTCTCGATATCGACTCAAATCGTCTGGCATATCTTGACGATATCTTTGGCACCAGCATCACCACACTTTATAGTAATGATGCAAATATCGAGAATGTGCTTTATGAAGCCGATTTGGTTATCGGAGCGGTACTAATTCCCGGCGCACAAGCCCCGCACCTAATCAAACGCCGGCATTTGGCAAATATGAAAAAAGGCGCAGTGCTTGTTGATATTGCGGTTGACCAGGGCGGCTGTGCCGAAACAACACATCCCACTACGCACGACAATCCTATTTATGTGGTCGATGGCGTTGTGCATTACTGCGTCGCAAATATGCCAGGTGCCGTGGCACTATCCTCTACAATTGCGTTAACCAACACAACTCTGCGTTATGGACTGCTGATTGCCGAACACGGCCTCGAAAAGGCCTGCCGCCTGAATCAGGATATTGCCCTCGGTGTAAATGTGTACAAAGGTAAATGTGTTTACAATAATGTTGCCAAGAGCCTCGGCATTGAATATACTCCACTGGAATCGATATTGGAATGAATTGGAGTATTGGTATGCAGCCGGATAGCACTGATTGGAATATAATTAATCGCTTATCGGAAAATTATGCCCCAAATAGTGTTGTTGCGCGTGAAATGGGACTTTCTGAAGGCGCTATTCGCCAGCGAATCAAGAAACTTCAGGATGCCGGCATACTTAAGATAAAAGCACTTAGAAATCCTGAAATACTGGAGAATCAGCAACTTGCATTGCTCGGCGTTAATGTCGCCGAAAGCAAACTCCTCGACCAGAAGGCACAGGAAATTGCCGAATTGGAAGGCGTAATCTCGGTTGCCATCGTTTCAGGCCGCTACGACCTTATTGTTGAAATATTGGTCGCTTCCAACAAGGGACTTATCCAATTTCTCACAAAAACACTTTCGACAATCAAAGGGATTTCAAAAACCGAGACTTTTGTAATGTTAAAAACCCACAATAAATGGCTATGAGGCAGGTACAGACGAACACTAAAATTTCGTCGTGGACATCGCTCCGAATCCCCCTGACGGCAAACAAATTGAGATTGTACGGCGACAATATTTAGCCGCTGGTTTTACCGGCGGTTCTTCATATCCCACGCGGTTTATTTTAAAATCTCATTGGCGGTCGTTTAGCCCCGTCATCTTGTATGACGGGGTTCGTTGTCATTGTCAGGAGGCCGCAAGGCCGACGCGGCAATCCCTTTGTCACTCTGCCGCCCCTCGGTAGAGACGCACGGCGTGCGTCTCCGTCATTCCCGCGACCTGTGGTGAGCTTGTCGAACTAAGGCGGGAATCCAGTTTGGTAGGGGGGACAGATTTTCTGTCCACGCGTTGTTATTTTCGTGTTTAGCCCTGCCGTCACTATGGCAGGGTTCATAAAATTTGCATTTCTTCAAACTTATTTCCCGTCATCTCGTATGACGGGGTTCGTTGTCATTGCGAGGAGGCCGTAGGCCGACGCGGCAATCCCTTCCGCCATTCCCACGACCTGATCGGGAATCTATTGTATTAGCCGTCAAAGTTATTCGGCGGTTTTCAAAAGAGCCTATTATCCTCAGCCTGTGGGTCACGAGGCCGCAGATCAACCATTTCGTGCACACTCCATTTTTTTGTACTTTTATCAATCTTGGCATCAAGTACTATTTCTACTCCTCCATCGTGCCATTCAACAGCTTTATGATATTCAGATGCCATCAATATCGTATTTACTTTACGGCGTGCGCTGCCGAATTTTAAATCCATTGTAATCCGATGTAGGATTGGCTCCTTAGCTTCTTTTTCACTCGGAGGATCTTTATGTAAATCGGTAATAAAACCTGTTAAAAGTTCACGTTCCAAATCATCTGTTTTACTATAACGCTGATATAACATTTCAGCATTGTCAAATAAATTGCTCTTAATATCTAATTTTTCATCTTCTGTTTTACTATATTTATTTTCTAAAATGCTGCTTGGATCTTTAAGAGGAGAATATCGCACAGTAAGACCTGCTGAAAACATTAATGGTGCTGATGGTTGCATTTCCTTGATTGATCTTACAATATCTTTAGACATAGTTGGTGGTAATGCGATTTCTGGATCATTCACATCATTAGATGCAAGAAAACGGAAATTTTCAATAACACCTCGTGTGACTTCTCTGCAATATGGCTCTGCATATTCTGTTTTTATTCCTAAATCGCTGGTAGGGCAGAATACTTTTAGCACAAAACTTCCATATTCAGTTTGCCCAAACTTACAACCATCTGCATATTTATAGGCAGAGTCTTGAATTTGCCTTTTTCTAATACTAGCAATCTTTTTGGCCGAGTTGAATAATATGTTGTAAATACCAGCAGTTGCAGTTCGGATTTCATCGGCACGAAGATGACCAAATTTAGAATCCTCTGTTTGAATCCTATATCGCATAATATCACTATTAGGATTGGCAATGAGCCCTAATACATCGTCAAATGACAGGTTCATTGTTTGGCCTATGTATTCCACTAATGACCGCAATAACTTGGTATATTCATGAGTTTCTTTTTTAAGTGGCAAAATAACAATTCCACCGTCTTTAATACTATATGCTTCAGCAATATCACTATTTATCCCACTCAACTCAAATCCTGAGCTCAGTAAGAAAGCCTTTACTGCTGAGGGGTCAATTATCCTCAAGAGATTATCAGGGATGTTAAGGCGTGACATCATTACACATTATTCCTTTGGTTAGTTGCCCAAGATTGTTGAGCAAACTGTTGGTACAAGTTCTTCAATACATCCGCAGTCAATTTATTACCAATTGGAATACTGACTCTAATTGTTTCTGCATTTTCAACTTCTGGTTTTCCTGCTAGACTAAGATAATAAGCCATATGCCGCATTTCAATCACATGTTTATGCTCGGTATGTTCAAATTGATATGTTATCCAGTGGTTTATTTCAGAGGGCAAAGTAAACAATACAAGATACTGCGGACAAATACTATTGGCACGTAACAGGTTATAATTTTTTACAGGAAGATCATATTTAATACAGTTATTACTTCCTACTGTCCAACTTTCAGTAGCCTTTAGCTGAAGTGCAAGAAAAGCATTTGCTATGCCGCTACCACCTATTGGTTTATAAGAACCTACATGTAAATCAATTCCATTGTCAAAAATCGGAGCACTTATAGTTAAACCTGCTTGCGCACATATAGCCCGCATGTAAGCAACGCTCATCCATTCCTTGCCAATTGGTTCAGGTGTTCCTGTTAATCGCTGAATTTCTACCGTCACTTTTCTTCTCTGTTCCTGTTTTTCATTTTTAAAATTCACCCGCCTCCGGCGAATCAGCCAAAATTATATCCCCACTTCTTTAAAACTCAATCAATTTCGTCCGCTTAACAAAAAATCCACATCTAAAAAAGTCGAACTCCATCGCCGCCCTGTCGCGTCGACCTGTCTTGTCGTAGTTTTAACGAAGACAGAAGCATCGCGAAAACGGAAGGCGATTCCACCTACTGACTACTGAATACTGGCTACTGACTACTTTCTATCCCCTACCCCTTATATCCTTTTCAAAACTTGCTAAAAACCACTCAAAACTGATAAAAACTCGACGATTTTTGATAAAAATCGTTCAAAAGTGAGCGAAAACTTAACAAAATTTGAAGAAATTTTACAAAATTTGCAAAAAACTTGCGCGTTTGGCCGAAATGTCGTCCATAAGTCCTTATTTCACGTTCCAACTGACAACATAAATAAAGGAGTTATAGCAAAAAATGTGAACAAAAATTCGCGCAAGCGACTCATCGTAAGTCTTTTATTTGCATGGCAGCGGTCAACGTAAATAAAGGACTTAAGTTCACGCGCGCAAGCGCAACTTGCGCCTTTGGCTGATAACAGTTCCACCGTTAGGCGACTCCACAACTTTGTGCCTATGTGCCTTTGTGCCTTTTTTTACCCCTCTTTTTCTGATATACTCTTTTATTATGATTGAAACTGGTATATGTATAATCGGAGCCGGGGCGGCTGGGCTTATGGCGGCCTGTACCGCTGCGACAGGCGGCAAAAATGTCGTTGTCGCTGAATCAAATTCAGCGGCAGGCAGAAAACTTCTGCTCACAGGCGGCGGAAGATGCAACCTAACCCACACCCACACCGGCAACATCGACGAATTTATCAGAGAATATAAGCCTTTCGATAAATTTGTCCGGCACTGCATTCATACTTTCCCGCCTGAAAAATTGAGAGATTTTTTCGCCCAGCGAGGCCTTGAAACTATTGTCGAGCAAAACGGTTGTGTGGGCTGTGTATTCCCAAAAACAAACCGCAGCAGCGATGTTTGTAAAGTTTTGACCGATGAACTCAAAAAGCCGAATGTAAAAATTATTTACGGCACAAAAATAAATTCAATTAAAAAAGATGATGATTTTACTATTCAATCTGACAAATTCTCAATATCGGCCAAATCGCTTATTATCGCGACCGGCGGCGTTAGCTGGCCGCAAACCGGCTCCGACGGCAGCGGATACCAATTCGCCAAATCGCTCGGCCACAAAATCATAACGCCAATCCCCTGCCTTGTGCCGCTAATTACAAAAGAAAAATTCACATCATTGGCAGGCGTGAGCGTACAGGATGTTTTGATAAGCGGCAAAATCGCCAATAAAAAAATCACGTCCCGCGGCGCGATGATTTTTACGCACACCGGCATTGGCGGCCCTGCCGTTTTGGACTTCAGCAGAACGGCCTGCGAACATCTGCAAAATCTAAAAATTTCGCTCGATTTCCTGCCAAACATTTCTGTTGAGAATTTGGATTTGGAACTAACAAAATCATTCGCAGAGAATCAAAATAAAACGGCTGGGTCTGTTCTGTATCGTTTTTTGCCGAAAGCTCTTGCTGAACGGATAGCAGATGGGAAATCGAGCCAGATTGATAAAAAAACAAGAAAAGAAATTGTCGGAAAATTAAAAAGTTTTCCGCTAACCATTGCAGGCACAGAAGTTATTGAAAAGGCCACAATAACACGCGGGGGAGTCGATACCGCTGAAATCGACAGCAAAACGATGGAATCAAAGATTTGCAAAGGCCTGTTTTTTGCCGGCGAAATAATGAACGTCGATGCCCCCTGCGGCGGATATAATCTGCAATTTGCCTTTTCAAGCGGCTTTCTGGCGGGAACATAACTATTTACGCAAAAAATAGTTACAAAAAAATGGAATATCTCGAACAAAGCGATAGTGCAGCCGTATTATAGAGTGGAACAAGAAACAAGAAAAAGTTAATAAAAAATTGAAATGATACTCTTCGCCTCCTCCTTGTTCTCACATAGATCGTGGCGGCTCTCATACGTAGTATGGGAGCCGCTTTTTTTATGCGCGTAAGTGCTTATTTTTCGTTCTTTTTTTACAACGTAAAATAAAGACTTATGAACAGGCACTTCGGCCAAATGCGCAAGTAAATTGCAAATTTTGTAAAATTTTGATAAGAAAATTCAAATTTAACCGCGGATTTCACGGATTTTCACAGATTTTTTGTAGTTTTTAACAAGTTTTGATAAGAAATTGACAAGTTTTGAAAAGAGAATTCAGGATACAGAATACAGTAGACAGAATGAGGAACTCGCCTGTCGGCGAGGGGATTTTTATTTTTTTTAGACGCTGATGTCGCAGATTCACGCGGGATTTTTTATTAAGCGGACAATTTAGGTTGAGGTTGGGAAGAAAAAGAGTAAAATAAGACCGTTATCAGGGAGCAGTTATCGGTTATCAGAAAAAAAGTTTTGAAAATTAAAAACAGGAGCGGGGAGAAAATCAAATATCTAAATGCGAAATAGCAGAATAGGACTCGACCTAAATGTGGTTATTAAATCTTTTATTCAACTTATTTGGGGCATTTACCTCTGTACTCAAGGTTATTGATTATTTTCGACGGCATCATAATCAAAGCGAATCGCCTTTTGTGGTTGTTCCAATAGAGGAACTTATATCCAATTTGTCATCTCCACTTAATGTTACCCCGGAACTAATTAAGAGGGATTTGCAAGAGGATGCAACACCAGGAATACATATTTTTCTTGGGACATCTGGAGTCGGAAAAACAAGAGAAGCGGCTGAATTTGTGAACAGACTTTCCAATGTTTCAGGTGCTAAAGTTGTATATCTTGCAAAAGGTTATATAAATTCAACAGTACCATTGCCCAAGCAAAAAGATGTCAAAAGAGTAATTGTTATGATAGATGATTATGATTGGGGCTTTGCACAGGCTTCATCTGATTTATTTATTGACCGTGAAGCTGCTCGTTTGGATGCACTTGTAAATCTTAGAAATCTTTATGATCAATTAAAAACACAACTTGATCTTCATGCTTTTGTTGTAACCATAAATCAACATCGTCTTCCGGTCTCCTCCTCTGATATTAATAAAATTTTACCAGAATGTAAATTAACGGAAATGTCCTTAGTTACCCCTGAAGAATTTAGCAAATTTACCTTGGTTGCGGCGAAATCTCTGGACGTACAGGTGGCAGATGAAGCTTTAAATTTATTAGTTAAATTATGTGATGGTCGCTTTGATTCTGTCGCTACATTTCTTGCTTCTTTTAATAAAGGGCACGAAATACAAAAAACTGAAATTACAAAATTCTCGGACAACCTTAAGAGCGTTTGGCAACTTTTTAAAGATAAATTGTCCGATGACCAAAAAAATGTTTATGACAAAATAAAGATATTAAAAGATTTTAAATTGGCTCCACGGATTGAATATGTAACAGAACTTTTGCAATTAAACTGTCAGTACTTAAAAGAGAAGGAAGTGCGACGAGTAATCGCATCTATATGGCCCGTTACCAATTCCAAAGCATTAGTTTATGATGGTCAATTTGGTCCATCAGAATTGACTTTAGATTTAGCAAAACAAGTAATTTCTGCTGTGCTCAAATCTGCTCATTTACGTTATAAAGATCGCTATGCTTTTCAAGAGGAAACAAAAAAATTTGCTTCTATGCTAACGGAAATTCCACCTACAAAGATTCATTTACACATGCTTTGTAAATTGTGCAAATGGTATCCTCGTGATCGTTATTTTGCTTATTTGCTTGCCTTGGCATATAAATCTCACGGCAAATATATTCGTGGAATACTTACGATTTATCGAATTTTAAACCAAAGAGATGTTAGAGAAATAATTTTTGGTAATTGGATTGGGATCAAATTACATCTTCTTCTTGCTGATTTATATCAATGTGTCGATAGAAAAAGCAAAAGATATTGGAAACGATATAAACACATAGAAAAAGAATTTGAGCGTGCAGCATCATTAGCAGACCCCGATTTTCCAGATTTTAGCTGCAAAGATTATGGAGAGCTCAAACATTTAGATGGTACACCTGCTTCAGATGAGGAAAAATGCCATCTAGAAAATGAACACAAAGAATTGGGGTTTGATATTCCGCCCGCGTTATCTGTAGATAGAAAGTCTCTCCGTGCAATGGTTCATCATAAATATGCTGAATATCTTCTTGGAGAATTCCACAGAGAATATGACTCCCTTAAACACGAAGAGATTGTTACAAAACTTCTTCCCGAATATGGAGACGCTTATCTAACTTGCGCAAGAGCATATTTGAAAATTGGAAATAGTCAACGCGCTCTTGCTTTTGTGGAACAAGCAGGCTTGGTATCACCTCAAGACATGGATTCTGTTTCCTATGATTTCTGGGTGGCACAAATGAAGTGGGCATCATTTTATGATATGGGAGATATGTCAAATGCTAAAAAATGGTTTAATAAATGTGATGAGTTGTCACAAAAAGAGCCATTGTGTCAGAGTAAAGCTCTCAGGAACAATATAGAGGAGTATAGACGAGATTTTGATATAGGGGGATATATAGAGCAACTTGCATTATTAAGGCAAAAAGAATTTGGTGAAAAATTGACTTACAGAATGCCATCATTTAATATCGAACTTTTTTTTCCGGGAGACTGGAAGATTAACAACGAGGAATTTTCAGGTGATTTTTTGAATGTTATTTTTGCACCAACAGCTACTTGGGACGAAACAGCACAATGTCCTTATGATGCAAGTGTTCATGTAATGTATAGTACACTGCAAGGTAAAATGTCTGGTGGTATCGAGGCAGCGGGGGCAGAGATGCTTAAATCAACGAAAAAATTCGGGAAAATAGAAAGCACTTTGATTGAAGGGCCAAAAATCATTAATGAAATTACTTATAGTATTTGGGAGTTTAAATTTGCTGGCTCATGGCCAAAAGAAGGCTTTCTTATAACATTTGTTTCACCTACGTATAGAATACTAATGCATGCTATGTATCAAACATGCGGTAAACATATTTTTAAGCCGATTTTAACTGATGTTATAGAGACATTTACACAAAATTTATTGCACACTTCGAATTGGAAAATCACAGATTTGAGATTTGAAAAATAGTGCGAAAAATGGGAACAGGAATAGTTTTAAGTTTTTAATTTTTAGTTTTTAATTGAGGAATCGCTTACGGCGATGGGAATTAAAACAGATTTCTCCCTACGGTCGAAATGACACAAACCCTGCCATGGTGATCCATTCGACAGGCTCAGGACAGGCAGGTGCGGGGGCTAAATGAAAAAAGAATGACCGCTCCATTACTGTCGCGGCTCTGTTTCATTTTTTTACAATAATTTGATTCCTGCGTTTGAGGCTTTTTTGAGAATATCGTCGGGCCAGATGCTTGCGTGGACTTCGCCGACGTGGATTTTTCTCAATAAAAACATACACAGTCTCGATTGGCCGATTCCGCCGCCAATTGATAAGGGCAGTTGGCCATTGACAAGTCTCTTATGCCAATCAAATTTCGTTCTGTCGGAGGCGTTGCGAATCGCAAGCTGCCGCAGCATCGCGTCTTTGTCAACTCTGATGCCCATCGAACTAATTTCGAAAGTTTTATTTAGTATCGGATACCAGAGCAGAATGTCGCCATTGAGGCCTTTAAAGCCTTCGGTTGTCGGCGTAGTCCAATCATCGTAGTCGGGCGCTCTGCCATCGTGGATTGTGCCGTCAGCCAATTCGCCGCCGATGCCGATTAAAAACACCGCGCCGTATTCGGCGACAATTTTATCCTCTCGCTGTTTGGGCGTAAGATTCGGGTACATCGCCAGAAGCTCTTCGGTATGAACGAACTGAATTTTCTTCGGCAGAATCGGTTTAATAGCCGGATATAGTTTGCTTATGTGCGTCTCTGTTTCGCGAACGGCGTTGTATATCTTCTGCACAACGTCTTTGAGAAAATCGAGATTTCTCTGCTGGGGACTGATGACTCTTTCCCAGTCCCACTGGTCAACGTAAATCGAGTGGAGATTATCGAGGCTGTCCTCGTCTGGTCTGATGGCGTTCATATCGGTATAGAGGCCTTCGCCGACATTAAAGCCGTAGTCGGCCAGCACCATTCGCTTCCATTTGGCCAGCGAGAAAACCACTTCTGCATCCGACTCGGCATCGTCTTTTATCTGGAAAGTTACCTTTCGTTCGATGCCGTTAAGGTCGTCGTTTATGCCGGAGCCTTTGCGGACAAACAGCGGGGCAGAGACGCGCTGCAAATTCAGATTCCAGGCGAGGGTCTGCTCAAAATAGTCTTTGATTTCCTTGATGGCCTTTTCGGTCTCTCTTAAAGGCAAAATCGATTTGTACTTCGGGTCGATATAAATCTCTGACAATTTTTGCTCCTTTTTACGAACATTTTTTTTTAGCCACAGAGAACACAGAGGACACAGAGTTTTTTTAACCGCGGATTTCGCGGATTCCATTGATTTTAAAATAACCGCGTGGGCTAAAGCCCACCCTACAAACTTGAAACGCGTGGACAGCAAAGCTGTCCACCCTACTGGATTCCCGCCTGCGCGGGAATGACAGGTCGAGATTGCTTCGCTTACGCTCGCAATGACAACTTAAATTCACAAAAAAACAGTCCCGACTATTTATCGGGACTGTATATAAAATCCGTCTAACAAGTCCGTTTGTCAAACGGCTGTATAGTCGATTTCATCTGGCGGAACTATTTCATATGAACAACGAGTTCGACTCTTCTGTTCTTTGCCTTGCCGCTTGCGCTGCTGTTGTCGGCAACGGGCAGACTTGAGCCGCAGCCGACCGCTCTGATTTGATTTTCCGGTATGCCGTTGCTGATGAGCTGCCGCAGTACGGTCAAAGCCCTTTCCGTAGAAAGCTGCCAGTTGTCTTTCCAATTAGACTTCTTAATCGGGTCTGTATCCGTATGGCCTACTACGTCAAGCAGTCTGCCATTGTATTTTTCATTGAGAACAGAGACAATATCGCCGAGATTTTTCTTTGCGCTCGACTTGAGGCTGTCTTTGCCTGAATCAAACAGAATCGCATTCGGCAGAGTAACGGTAATCGTCCCAGCGGCCGCGTCCATATCTACCTGATAGCCGTCAAAGCCTGTAGCCTGACCTGATGTCTGGCCATTAGCTTCCATCTGCTTTCTCAATTCTTCGATGGTCTGCTCGCCTTCGGCAAGTTTGGCGGCGAGATTTTCCTTTTCGGAAGCGCTGCTGTCTAATGTACTCTTGCAGTTGTCGTAAAGCCCCTTAAGGTTTTGATGTTCCACGTTCAGAGCGTTGTATTTTTTCTTTAAGCTCGTACAGCCGCTCATCAGGCCGCAGGAAACCATAAAAAAAGTTACAAGCATAATTTTTCTGCCCAAAGCACTCATAGCACAACTCCTTTATAAAAAACTTTATTCCATTTTTATTTTAACGGTGCAGAACAACCTGCAGCCAGTTTATCACGACATCGTGCATAATCATAACTAAAAATAATCCCATTGACAAGAAGGGACCATAAGGAATTTGTCTTGTTTTCTTAAAAAACATAGAAAAAGCCGCCCAAAGGAGTCCAAAAAACGGCGCGATGAAGAAGGCGACCGTTACCGGCCAGGCACCAAGTACCGCCCCCGCCGCTCCCATCAGGTGAACATCACCAAGCCCCATCGCCTCTCTGCCAAAGGCTAAAGTTCCCAAAATTCGAGTCGCCCAGACCACTGCGCAGCCTACAAAATAGCCCCAAATACTGCCCGCAAGTCCAGAAATGACAGGTTTTTGCGAAAAATCAATCCACCAGTCGGCAAATCCTGAAAACCTGCCGTAAATTTTGAATGCAGCGTAAGAGCAAATAATAATCGGCAGCAGGTAAATTACCTCTTTTAACATTTCAAGACGGTGTTTGTAGTTTTCTGTACTCGGCTGATTGATGCCTTCGGAATTTTGGCCGCCGTAACTTTCTTTTATCAAACCTGTAAAAAGGAGCAGTAAAGAAATAAATAATCCCGCCAAAGCCCCTGCCGTGAGGATTGCGACCTTTGCCGAGGCGAGCGGAAACAGGTCATAACCTTTTATTATCATCGGGTCATAAACAAAACCCGCTGTCGCTGAACCAACTATGCCGATGGCGGTGATGAACCAGCAGATTGAAAGCGGGATAACCCATAATTCCAAATCGATAGCCGATGCGGCAAGCAGAGCTGCGAGCATAATAATATGAACGGCGTAGAGCAAGTAGCCGCTGTCGAGAAATTCGCCTGTGCCTTTTCGCAGCGATGTTTGAAAATATATTATATAGAGGGCGACAAAAAGCACAGCGGTTAAAAATTCGATTATAATATATCGCGGCGAAATTTTTGCTTTGCATTTTCGACACTTGCCGAGCAGGAGCAGCCACGATAAAATAGGAATGTTGTCATAAAATGGAATGAGCGTTTCGCAGGCCGGGCACATTGAGCGCGGACGGACAAGCGATAAATCTTTCGGCAGGCGATAAATCACAACGTTTAGAAAACTGCCGACACACGCGCCGAGAGCGGCGAGAAAGACTATTATAATCCAATCAGGAATTATAAGCATTTTTTATGCCTTAAATAAAATTGAAGATTGAAGATTGAACATTGAAGATTTGCGGACTCGCCTGCGGCGAGGCTATCTTAAATGGTTTTAAATCTTCATTCTTCATTTTTCATTCTTTATTTTTTATTTACCATTCCGGCAACTTTCATTTGCAAGCCGAACAGGCGAATGAATCCGGTCGCGTCGGTCGGGTTGTATTCAGCACCCATAGTAAAGCTCGCCAGAGCGTTGCTGTACAAACTCTTCGGGCTTGTCATACCGGCGATTGTCGCTCGGCCTTTGAACAGTTTCATTCGCACATTGCCGGTAACGTTCTGCTGGGTAACATTCACAAACGCATCAAGAGCGTGGCGAAGCTGGCAGAACCATTGGCCATTATAAACCATTTCAGCGTATTTTAAGGCAATCTGCTGTTTGTAATGCAGGGTATCCTTATCGAGCGTGAGGCATTCGAGCGACTTGTGAGCTTCCATCAAAATCGTCCCGCCAGGCGTTTCATAAACGCCGCGTGATTTAATTCCGACGAGGCGATTTTCAACAACGTCAACCTGACCGACCGCGTGTTTGCCGCCGATTTTATTAAGCTGTTCAATAATTTTTACAGCTCCGATTTTTTTGCCGTCCAGTTTTACAGGAATTCCCTTTTCAAAACCGATTTCGACATACTCCGGCTTATTCGGGGCTTTTGAAACGGGATTCGACAGAACAAACATCCGCTCCATTGGTTCGTTTGCGGGGTCTTCGAGTTCCGCCCCTTCGTGGCTGATGTGCCAAAGGTTGCGGTCGCGTGAATAAATTTTCTTTACGCTCTGCTCGATGGGAATTTTATGTATTTTGGCGTATTCTATCGCCGCTTCCCTGCTGGTCAGCTCAAACTTGGGATCTTTCCACGGAGCGATGATTTTCAGACTCGGATTGAGAGCCATATATGTAAGCTCGAATCGCACCTGGTCGTTGCCTTTTCCGGTTGCGCCGTGAGCAACGCCGATTGCGCCTTCCTGCTCGGCAACCATAACCTGATATTTGGCGATTAAAGGCCTGGCAATGCTTGTGCCGAGGAGGTAGCCATTTTCATAGACCGCCCCGCTCTTGAGCATAGGCCAGAGATATTCGGTCGCGAATTCTTCACGCAGGTCTTTGACAATGCACTTTACTGCGCCTGACGCGAGGGCTTTTCGCTTAATGCCTTCGAGTTCATCACCCTGCCCAAGTTCCGCGGCAAAGGCGATTACATCGTATCCGTAATTTTCTTTCAGCCAGGGCAGAATTACGCTAGTGTCCAGCCCGCCGCTGTAAGCAAGCACTACCGTTTTATTTTTCGATTTAGCCATAATAAATTCCTTAAAAAATTAGCCACAGAGGGCACAGAGAACACAGAGACTAAAAACCATAAATCCAAATATCTAAATTCGTAACACTTTAGCCAATTGTAAAAAAACAGCGTGGGCTAAGAGCCCACCCTACAAACTACAAACTTGAAACGCGTGGACAGAAAATCTGTCCACCCTACGCTCTGGATTCCCGCTTTCGCGGGAATGACACGAAACTACGAAACGAGATTGCCGCGCTGCGTCCTGCTGGGCAGGACTTTGCTCGCAATGACAAACGGCATTTTTATAGATACCCTTAATAATAACGCGGCAATTATACCAACCCAAAGAGATTTGGCAAGAAATGAAGTAAAATACCCAGGACAATCGTATGGAATACCTTTGATTTTTGATGCTTTGTCCAGTATAAGGCAGTAGTCAATAGGCAGTAGAAAAAGGGAAAAAGTGTTTATGGCTGATAGTGAAAAAATTAAACGATTCGGGCTTGATAAGATAGGTTTTTTTGTTTTGCTTCTGGCGGGCGTTTTTTGCGCCAGGCTGCTGGTATCTTCACGAACAAATTTTAAATTGTCAAAGCCTGTATATTTAGAAGGAACCGGGGTTTCGGCGGCAATACCGGCGGGCGGCGGTTTTCAGCGAATTTCCGAAGGATTCCGCTACGAAGATAATGAGTTTCGGCTCGGCGCTGTTCTGCAGGCTGGTCGTCAGGCCGCGGTGTCGGTTCACTGGCGATATTTTCTTTTGCCGATTGAGCAGGCATTGCCGGGGAGTATTGCCGATGACGCTAACACTCTCGGCGGCGTTTTGGAGTATTCCCAAAGCAAAGAATTCGGGCAGCTTACGTTTGATTGCGCTAAAATCGTCGTGGCGAATTCGGCAACGGTATTTTTGACCGGCTCGACGGTTTTGCCAGACGGCAGGACACTGAAACTTGAGGTTGTGCAAAAGGGTCGGGATTTTGATATCGCTGACAAGGTTTTTAATTCGGTTATCGCATCGGCGAGTTTCAAGGCGGAAAGTCCGCTGGCTGACGGCATTAAATTTCTGGAAAATTTCAGACGGAAAGATTTTGCCAAGAGCGCGGGCAAAAAGACAGAACAGAACTATTATTATATCGAAGATTTCACGGATAAAAAGCTGGGGTTTTCGACGGACGCGGTCGGCGTGGCAGCCGGAGAATCCGAAGTCAATTCGGTGATTGCCGCAGGGTTGTATTTTTTTCAGTCTGGAATGATCGCTCGCGCGGAGCAGGATTTATTTGCCTGCGAGCCGAACCTGCACACCTTTAAATGGGGCAATCGACAAAACGACCTGCTGCTCAACCGCGAGATGCCGACGACTGTCAAACTCGACGAGACCGGAATGATTACGATTCAAAAGAGAACCGGCATACAAAATTTCGCGAACAGCGGGTCTATGCTGCCTGAAATTCTTTTTGACTGCGCGATTGAAAGTTTTTTACGCGGCAGTTTCGATTCGGTAATGCTCGATATGATTGTTTCGGACGGCACAATCAGGCCGATAATTATCAAAAGAGCAAAAGTTGAGGCCGATAAGTTTCCTGAATTAAAAGCAACCAAAGCTGTGGAAATTAAATTTTTCGACTCCGGCGTAGCCACCCAAACGATATATCTCAATGATGCCAACGAAATGCTGATAAGCGAGATACACGGCGGAACCTCTTACCGACTGCGAAAAACCGAGAAGGAAAAAATTGTCGCGGATTTCCCAGAATGGACGGAAAAGATTGAGCAGATAAAAGAATATACCGTCGCCGTCGATGCCGATAAGACCAGCGACAAGAAAAAAAGGAAGTAATATGGCTGATATTTATGACTCGATAATTATAGGAGCAGGGCCGGCAGGAATGGCCGCTGCGCTTTATAACGCAAGAGACCGATTTAAAACTTTAGTACTGGAAAAATTTTTCCCCGGCGGACAGATTATAAGCACCGACAGAATTGAAAACTATCCGGGCTTTGAAAACATATCAGGGCCGGACCTTGTTGAGAAATTTAAAAAACAGGCTGAAAATTTCGGCGCGGAAATTAAAACCGAAGAAGTTAAAAAAATTATTAAACTGCCCGACGACAATATCGAAGTGAACTGCGGCAAAAAGACGTTCACCGGCAAATCTGTTATAATCGCCTGCGGGAGCGATTACCGCAAGCTCGGCGTACCAGGCGAGGCGGAATTCAGAAACGCAGGCGCCGGCGTGAGCTACTGCGGCACGTGCGACGCTCCATTCTTTAAGGGTAAAAATGTCGTTGCCATTGGCGGCGGAAATACCGCTGTCGAGGAGGCTCTGCATGTTGCGAAATTTGCGGCCAAACTTACGCTTGTTCACAGGAGGCAGGAATTTCGAGCAACGCCCGTTCTCGTTGAAGAACTGATGCAGAAAGTCAATTCGCCGGGCGGGAATATAAAACTTCAGCTTGATTCTGTGATAACAACAATCGAAGGCGACAAAAAAGTCGAAAAGGTAAAAGTCAAAAACGTTAAAACCAACGCGGAAGAATATATCGCGTGCGACGGCGTTTTTATTTTTGTAGGCACAATCCCGAATACCGGCTTCTTAAAGGATTTTGTCGATTTGACCGACGAGGGTTTTATAAAATGCGACCAGGGCAATCTGCGAACGAAAGTTCCCGGCGTGTTCGTCGCGGGCGATTGCCGAGTCGGGGCGGCGATGCAATTAGCCACCGCGGTCGGCGACGGCGTGAATGCAGCCATAGTAATGAAACAATACTTCCGCGACCCGAACTGGTGGAATCAAACATAGTTAAAAACTATGGAACATTTTAGCCGAATGTAAAAAAAACAGGAAACCGCGTGGACAGAAAATCCGTCCGTCCACCCTACGCGCTTTGTGTCTATTTAGACAACCCAACTCCGTATGATACCCTTGCCGCGAAAACAAACAGTATCAACTTACGAGTGAGGGCGCGTTTCGGCTCTGGGTCTTTGCTCCAGAGGCAACTGGCTTAGATGCGTATGACAATAGGCCTGATGATTGTAGATGCTCAAAATACGCGTGCAGTGCGGAAACAGGCATTTTCTGTTATCCGACGATGTTTTTAACATTTTTCCCATTTTTTACTCCCTTATACGGTCTGTTATATCACATTAACGGGCAATGTCAAACAATCCATTATTTTATAGTGTATCCGATTAACCAACAATGTCCCTGATACATTCCCTTATAACATCGCAGCCTTCCACTACCGCGTCCTGGGTGATGCACAGAGGCGGAGCGATTTTTACACAGCCGCCGCCAAGGCCGACAGGAGCAAACATCAAGAGGCCTTTTCTAAAACAGAGGTTTATCACGTCCCAGGCAAGGTCGTAATCCGGTTCTGTCGTGCCGGGCTTAATCATTAAAAGCCCGCCGACAAGACCTCGTGCCGGAGCAAAACCAATAACATTTGAAAATTCACTTTGAATAGATTCAAGCTCTTTTTTCAGCGTCTCGCCAAGTTTTGCGGAATTTTCCACGAGTTTTTCTTTTTGGATAACATTTATATTCGCCAGAGCCGCAGCACAGCAGACAGGATTGGCAGAATGCGTGCTTGTCATTTCGTTGGGGCCATATAAATCCATCACGTCAGGTCGGCCAATCACGCCGCTAATCGGCAGTGAACTGCTGAACCCCTTGCCCATACAGAATAAATCCGGCACGACATCATACGTTTCAAAGCCCCACATTTTGCCGCATCTGCCGAAACCGGCCTGCACTTCATCGAAGCACAGCAGCGCGTTGTGAGTATCGCACCATTTTCTTAATTGTTGAGCGTATTCCTTCGGCATAAAGTTGGGGCCGATGCCCTGATAAGTTTCGCTGATAACGCCGGCAACATTGCAGGAGCTGATTCGCAATTTTGCCAGAGTTTTTTCAAAGAGGCCAAAGCTCGTATCTGGATTTCTAAAACCATCGGGAAATGGAATATGAACGAAATCAGGGTCAAGATTTTTAATCCACGCCTTGCCGCCTGCCATTCCGCCCATCTGCTGTGAACCCATAGTTCTGCCGTGAAATGAATCGGTAAATGAGACTATGACATTTTTAGCATCTGACCGTACTTTCTTGCCATAGGTTCTCATCAGCTTTAAAGCGCATTCGGTTGATTCTGCGCCTGTGCTAAGCAGAAAGACTTTTTCCAGTCCCTTTGGAGCAATTGAAACGAGTTTCTGCACAAGGTCGATTCTCGGCTGATTGGCGAAACAATAGGTTGTGAGCAGCGGTTTTGAGGCTTGTTCAATAATAGCTTTTACTATGGCAGGGTGGCTGTGGCCGGCGTTGGTAATAAGAACGCCTGACGAAAAATCCAGCCACTTGTTGCCGAAAGCGTCGAATACACTAAATCCCTCTGCCCTGTCCCAAATCACCGGCGGCTGGCCTCGCATACTGCGAGCTTCAAAATTACGCAGAATTTTTAACTGTTCAATAGTCTGCTCATTAGGAATTTTGCCGGATATTTTTCTGAACTTTGTTTCAACAGATTTTACTTCAAACGATTCAAGCGGAAATTCTTTCGCCATTTTTAAACTATACCTTTCTTCAATTAACAAGCCACGTGGGCTTCCGTCTTCGCTTCGCTACGCCGCGACAAAAAAGCCCACCCTACAAAACTAATTTTTAAACTTTACGCCGGCGTTTTTGCCATAAGTAATTTCAACTTCTTTGCCGCCGTTTAGTATCGAGAGCCGACCGGCCTCCGTTACAAGTTCGTTATAGCTGCTGTTTGCGGGAGTGGCCATTACGCCGTCATTATTAAACTGTTTGAGCAATACCTGCCGCTGTTTTAAATCCAGGCCGAGACATTTGCAGATATTCTTTACGATAAATTCAATCGAACGATGGCCATATCCGACGGGCGTTAATCCTTCTCCGCCAAGATTGACGTATTTGAAATAATCGGGACTCGGCTCGGAATAATACTTGCCATCAACCTTTTCTACATAACAATGCTCGATGCCGCGATACTGGTCGTTATGGACGAGCATTCCGCTTTTGCCGTTTCCTGCGCAATACATCCGCAAGCCCTGGAAATTTCCGCCCGGGCCGTCGTCAGGATAGCCCATAACATTTGTAACATTCAGGCAGGCACCGTTTTCCCAGATTACTCTGCCGTCAGTCCAGAGGAAACCTTCCTTGCCGTTTGGGTATTTATCTTTAATGCCATAAACCGAAACCGACTTCGGCAAAAGGCCGGTGATAAAATGAACCTGGTCAATATAATGACAACCGACATAAGTGAACATATCGGAGTTTTCGCAGGTACACCAGTTTTGAAAATTGGAATTTCTGTAATAATATGGTTCGTTCATTTCGGCGTGGCCGATTTTGAATTCGCCGAACAAACCATCTCTGTATTGTTTGCGGGCGAGCAGCGCTCTGTCGTCAAGACGTTTGTGGTATTCAATTCCGATAACAAGCCCTTTTTCAAACGCCTCTTGTTCAATCTCGACGGCCTGGCTGTATTTTAATACTAACGGCTTTACGCACATTACATTCTGATTATTCGCCAAAGCCTCCTTGAGAACCATATAATGAAGCTGGTCGGGCATCGCGACAACCACAATACTATCGGCAGGCAGCTCGGCAATGGCCTTTTTGTAAAGTTCAGGGAACTTCTCTTTCGGGTCAGTTTTAAGCGAAGGATACGCCTTAAATTTTTGATTCGGAAAGGCTCTTTTCAGCGATTCATCTTCAGCTAAAACTCTAAGAACGGAACTATCCAATGCGCAAACGCCAAGCTGACCTATTACGCCCTGTCGCTGCAAATGATAAAGCGAAGGCAGAATCTGCACCTGCGTAATCATTCCGCCGCCGACTATTAACACTTCCGGTTTATTCATAAATCTATCCCTTAAAATTCTACGGAAGCGCACCTAATGCCTGCGTGGCTTCAACAACTCTGCTGACAGCTATATCCATCGCCGCCTGACGCATCGTCAGTTTTTTACTCTGCGAATATTCGAATACCTGCTCAAATCGAGCGTTCATTCTATCATTAAGCCTTTTATTTACCTGTTCCAGCGTCATCTGCTCACGCTGGGTTTCCTGCGTGTATTCAAGATATGACACAAACACGCCGCCTGCGTTGCACAGAATATCGGGAATAACAAACACCTTATTTTTGTCCAATATTTCATCAGCATCTGGTACGGTCGGAGAATTTGCGCCTTCTGCTATAATTTTAGCTTTAATTTTTTTAGCAATATCGCTGGTTATGACGGATTGTGTGGCGGCGGGAACGAGAACATCGCAATCACAGGTTAAAACGTCTTCATTGCTGCATTCCTTTGCCGCCGGATAGCCGAAAATCTGGCCGCAATCTTTTACATATCCGACCAAATGCTTCATATCAATTCCCTGCTCATCTTTTACTCCGCCTGTTACATCGGAGATTGCGACAATCTTTGCTCCGAATTCGGCAAGTTCTATCGCAGCGACAGAGCCGACATTACCAAAGCCCTGCACGGCTATGCGCGTCTTTTTTATATCAAGACCAAGTTTTTTACACGCGGCGAGAACGGTATATGCAACGCCTCTGCCGGTCGCTTCTTTTCTGCCTACTATGCCGCCGAGTATTATGGGTTTGCCCGTTACATAGCAGCCGTTGGTAATTGATTGTCCCCACGAATACGCAAGGCAATCTCTTATATGTCCCATATCAGCTTCGTTAGTTCCCATATCGGGGGCAGGGACGTAAATTTCCGGGCCTATATGCCTCATCACGCCCCTGGTGAACGAACGAATAATTATTTCTTTGTCATTAGCGTTTATGCCAGTCGGGTCAAACCGTATGCCGCTTTTGCCGCCACCGAAAGGAACGCCGATTAAGGAGGTCTTCCACGTCATTTCCATAGACAAGCCCTGTACGTCATCCATCGTTACAGAGCCGGCCATTCTGATGCCGCCTTTTGCCGGACCGAGCGAATCCCTGTGCTTAACGACAAACGCCTTAACCTGTATATGTCTGCCGTCGCTCAAGGTTGGATTAAACGTCAACTCTATTTTTTCCTTCGGCTCAAGAAGCCTGTTGAGCATCTGGTCGGAAATTTTCAGCCGAGCCGCGGTCTGTTCCAGATTTAATTTTGCGGTTTGCAGTATCCCACATACGTTTTTTTCTGCTGCCATAATTTTACCTTTCATAATTTTGAAGCCACTAATATCTCATCTAAATGCCGGCCAAGAACTTTTTGGCCTCGTTTTATATCATTATTTTTTATAGATTCAAAAATGTTTTTATGAAAATCAAGAGATACCTCTTCCTCTCCCTCGTGAATGCTGCTGTACACCTGCGAATACTTCAAATACTCCGAAATAGACTCAAAAGCAGTTACGAGAACCAGGTTTTTACTGGCGGAGACAACTGCCTGATGAAAATTCATATCATTCTGCAGAAATTCAGGCAGGTTAGCAACCGCCTTTTCCATTTTTACAACCAGATTTTTCAAAAGATTAATATCGTTTTTTGTCGCGTTTTTACAGGCAAGTCCCAGCGCGGGAATCTCTATAATTTTGCGAGCGTTAATAATGTCGGCAAGGTCAACCTCTTTGAAATTCGGCGGCAATACCTTGCCTGGTATTTTTTTATCGGAATATTTCCTAACATAAGCGCCGCTTCTCGGCATAATTTTAATTACGCCGAGACTTCCGAGGTCTGCCAGCCCCTGCCGCAGCGTCCCCCTGCTGACACCGAGCGTTTCGCAGAGTTTTCTTTCGGCAGGCAGCCTCTGGCCGGGGAAATAGACGCCGGTGGCTATCAGCGAGATAATCGCTCGAACGACTTTTATACCAAGAAATTCTTTATCCATTTTAGACCGCCTGTCATCTGGTATAATGAATATACCAAAGCACCGGTTTTGCTGTCAAGTGTTTTTCGACATAAATTAAAAATTATATTGTACAGCCGGTAATTTTTGGTATAATCACTGTACCAATGGGTTTTTTAAGGAAATAACGCAGATGAAACTGACAGACCTTCAGGTTAACGGCTATGCGGGCGTGGATTTTTCGAGTTCTGAATTAAGCGAATCCGACTTTGTGTCGGCCTGCGCAAAATTGGTCAAACACGGCGTTAACGCCTTTTTGCCGACAGTTATAACCAGTTCCGAAGCTGTCTATAAAAGAAATTTATCCCTGATTGCACGGATGTCTGAAAATGTCGAAATCAAAAAACACATACTCGGCATACATGCCGAGGGGCCTTTTATTTCAAACAAATCCGGCGCCGTCGGAGCGCATAACCCGGAATGGACAAAAGAACCAGATATTGACTTTTTAAAGAAAATGCAGGAGTGGTCAAACGGCAGGATTAAAATACTCACCATCGCAGCCGAACTGCCAAACGCCGAGAAGCTTTGTGAATATGCCACTCAAACAGGTATAAGCGTTTTTCTCGGCCATCAGGACGCTCAATTGTCCGACCTTGAAAGACTTGCCGATGCGGGGGCAAAGGCAATTACGCATCTTGGCAATGGAATGCCGAATATGGTCAATCGCCACGATAACATACTGCAATACAGCCTTGCCTGCGACAAGCTCACCGCAACCATTATAACAGACGGCCACCATCTCCCGTCGCATCTTATAAAAACAATAATAAAGGCAAAGGGCATTGAGAAAATAGCGATTATAAGCGATGCTTCGCCGGTTGCCGGAATGCCGCCTGGAAAATATCAGATTTCAGGCAACGATGCCGTCCTCGAAGAAAACGGGTTGTTTCATAACCCGACAAAGAATTGTATGGTTGGTTCATCGGCAACAATGGTGGAATGCATAAAATATATGGATTCGCTTGGCATTCTCACAAAAGAACAACTTCAAAAAGTCGTCTATCACAATCCGCTGAAGCTGATAAACTTACAGACAGCCTGAATGTAGGGCAACGCCTATTTTTCCAGCTTTAGAATCGCGTATTCGTCAAGACTGTGCCAGCTTGTAATCGATATTTCCGGAAATGCGCTTAAATCAGGTTCTGCTTCGATAGAATTAAAATAGTCGTATCTGCCCGCCAAAACCGTCCAGAACTGCCCTTCTTTGAATTGTGCGCCGTATTTTTTTAACTGCTTTACAGGAATCGCCATTTCCGCCGTCCAGCCGGAATCCTTATCATCGCTTTTATTTAATGTCCCGGTTATCTGCGAGCGAACAATCATCTTATCGCAAAACTCGTTATCAATAATTATCGGCTGATGCAGTTTTGTCGGAAAATAAAATGCCGTCTTTCTGGATGCGGGAGTGGCATACAACTCCCAGTAATAAGTCTCATTGATTGGCTTTAAAAATATCTCACAAAGATCACCAAGTTTATAATGGTGGATATTATCTTCCTGACCTGTCGCAATGACATCGGCATCATTAAATTTTATGCCGACATACAAATAATCCTTATCCCAGCAGAACGACACCTGTCCATCTTCCCGTAAAGACATCCCTTTGCCTTGTCTATCCAAAGGCAGGACAAGCGTATAACTTTCCGCTGTCTCCCATTGCGGGTCATCCAGCCTGCCATCCACATTAACGGCTTTGTTTGTATATTTGGCAATAACAATCTTCCTGCCGGATAAATCTTCGGTAAACCGCCTGCAATTATACATATCACATCCTGTCAGAAAAACAAAAATCATCAGCGACAAAACTATCGTTATCTTCCCTGACATATCAATCCAGCCTTTCGCAACAAAACACGGTTAACAGTTTGTCAGGCTCAACCGTACAGGCCAAAAATCAAAACCTATACGGATACTACGGCATTGTTCCTGTGAGATTCCAATGCCGCCGTAAAGAGCCTATGGCTCAATGATACCTCGTCAGGCGTTACGCAGCCAGCGAATTTTTTCGGCGATTTGCCGTGTATCAGTTCATAGCAGAACGCCGCCCACATCTGGAGAATAGAATCAGAGAATCCCATCTGGAAGATTCCGCCTGTTATTGACTTATAGGCCACTTCGTGCCCCATATCAATGTTCTGCCAGGATTGCTGGCCGTCTTTGTATTCGAGGACTTCCAGCGTATTTATCTGCTTACTGCTCCAGCGGGCACAGGCTTTTGTACCCCATATTTCGAGATACCAGTTGTTCTTATTGCCTGGAGCAATACGATGTGTTTTGATAGTCAGAGGAAATGTCCAGCCTGTTTTGGAGTCTTTTGCCTGGCAGAAAAGCGTTGCGTTATCCCATGTTTTGCAGGGCGCTTTGCCGCCTTTGCCGTCGGGACGTTCTTTGACGATTTTTGAAAGCTGCGCGCGAACATTGATTGGCAGCCACCCTGCCTTGAAAGGCATGTGGCAGGCATGCATTCCTAAATCGCCCATACAGCCATATTCGCCATTAAATTCAATCATACGTTTCCAATTAATCGGCTTGTTGACATCAAGGTCGCTTGAATGCAAAAAGCCGCTGTGTACTTCGAGGATTGTGCCGAAGGCATCAGCCTCAATCATATCGCCGATGCGCTGCACCGCTGGGAAAAACGGCGATTCGCTTGAACATCTAACAAAAACTTCAGGATGTTTTTTTATTGTCGCAAGTATTTTATCATTTGCGGCTTTGTCAATTCCGAATGGCTTTTCGCCAAGAAGATGTTTGCCCGCTTCTATGGCTGCGCAATAAAATTCAGCGTGAAGATTATGCGGCACGGCAATATAAACCGCCTCGACTTCCTTATTAGCAAGCAATTCTTTGTAATTTTTAGTTGTCTGTTTTATTGTCGAGAAGTTCTGCGTGTACCATTCCATTATCTTTTCACTTGCATCGCAGATAGCGACAATTTCCGGCTTTACATCCATATCAGGCAAATGACACCAGCGGGCAGCGGCAGAAGCGAATTCTCTGCCCATCAGGCCGCAGCCGATTATCCCGAATTTTATTGTTTTCATTTCAGCAATTCCTTTTCTGTTTCGCCAATCGCCTCATCAATAATGTCAAGGCCTTTTAATAAAACTTCGTCTTCCATAACAATCGGCGGAGACATACGGAGAATGTGACCGGCGGGTATCCATGCAAGACCTTTTCTAAACGCCTTCTGATAAACCAACTTGCCTGCCTCATCGAAAGGCTCTTTGGTTTTCTTGTCTTTTACCAGCTCGATACCCATCAGGCATCCCTTTGCGCGAACGTCGCCGACAATCTTATGTTCCGCTTTCATCTTGTCCATACGTTTAATCGCAAGTTCGCCAAGATGAGCGGAGCGAGCAAGCAGATTTTCTTCTTCGATGGCTTCGATACAGGCAAGAGCCGCTGCGCAAGCCATAGGATTGCCGCCGTAGCTGCTCGATGCGGAAATAGACTCAAACGATTCCTTGAAAGGCTCTCTGACCGCAACACAGGTTACAGGGAATCCGTTTCCGAAACCTTTGCCGATTGTAACAATATCAGGCACAACATCCCAGTTTTCCATACACAGCCATTTGCCGCATCTGCCGAAACTGGTCAGAACTTCGTCAATCATCAGCAGCAGGCCTCTATCGTCGCAGTATTTTCGCAGCTTCGGGAAGAAATCGTCAGGAGGCATAACCGAGCCGCCCCAGCCCTGAATCGGCTCAAGGACAAAACCGGCGACATTGTTCATTGTGCCTTTATCAATAAATTCATCGAACAATTCGATGTATTTATCGGAATCGCACGTGCCGTCGGGCTTTGTGAAGAGCGGTCTGTAGGTATTGGGACGCGGCACCATATACATCCCCGGCGCCCTGCACGGGCCGTACACAAACGAGCGAATATGCCCAAGCGACACGCCGCCATAAGTTTTACCATGATAGTCGTAGAAACAGGAAACCATTTCGGTTTTTTTACTTGCGGCGCGAAGAACACGCTGGCCCGCCTCGACCGCAGTCGTGCCGGAGTCATAAAACTGGAAACCTGTCAGGTCGCCGGGCAAAATCTCGGCAAGCTTTTCAACAAGTCTGGTTTTAATTTCAGTGCTGAAATCATGGCAGTTCATCAGCTTGCCTGCCATATTCTGAACCGCTTCGGTTACTTTCGGATGACAGTGGCCTAATGTCGTAACGTATATGCCGGACGAAAAATCAATGTATCTATTGCCATCGGCATCAACGAGTTCACATCCCTTGCCGTGGTCAAAAACTACGGGGAACAGCTTCACCTGCGAGCTAAGACCCTTGAAGTATTTGGTGCATCTTGTGTGCAGTTCCTTCGATTTTGGACCCGGAGGCGTTACCTTAATATCCGGAACCTGTTTTAAATCCAAATGCGCCCATTTTGGGGCTGAAACAATTTTTTTATTCGAAGCCATTTTAATTACTCCTTAAAAATTAAATTTCACAAATTATTATTTTTGTTCCCGTTTTTTCCAGTTCTGATAATTGCTCTTTAGTTATTTTGCAGTCGGTAATCAGCGCTTCGGCCTCTGAAAGCATTCCATTTGAAGCAAATTCAGTTTGGCCGATTTTAGAACTATCAGAAAGAATGTAGGTCTTTCCGGCACGCCGGCGCATTTTCTGGTCAATTTTGGCCATTCGCATATCCGCGTTAAAAAGCTCGCCATTCAAACCAATACCATCGGCACCCTGAAAAACCATATCAACCATAAACATATCAAGGACTTTTTCGGTAACTGCGCCTGTCAGGTCGGGGCTGCCCTTCCTGACTATCCCACCGAGAAGAACCGTATGTACGCCTGCGGAAAACTGCAAGACCGACGCAACGGCAAGGCTGGGAGTAATTACCGTCAAATCTTCAAAATCTTTCAGCAAATACGCAAGCTCAAGCGTAGTCGTGCCGGTATCGAGAATAATTTTGCTGCCCGGCCTAATCAATTCAACTGCTCTTTTAGCAATAGCTCTTTTCGCCTTCTGGTTCGCGCTGCGCCTTGCCGCAAAATCAAATTCAAATTCCATTCTCTCGGACGGCACAACCCCGCCATGCGTTCGAGTTATGTGCCCTTTGCTCTGAAGCTTATTCAAATCGCGATGAATCGTCATTTCGCTGACATTAAATTTTTTTGACAACCCGCCCACGGTGAACGCCTTATCCGTCTTCATCATAAGACGGATGGCATTTTGCCGTTCCTGCGATGTTGGCTTTAACGTCATTTATCAAACTCCAAATATGGCAACACTTTGGCCGATTGTAAAAAAAACCGCGTGGGCTAAAGCCCACCCTACAAACTACAAACTTGAAACGCGTGGACAGAAAATCTGTCCACCCTACGCTCTGGATTCCCGCCTGCGCGGGAATGACAAGTCGTATTTGACACTCGGCTAAAGTGTTACTAAAATATGTTATTTTGACGCTAAAGTAACGCATTATAACATATTTGTCAAATATAAAATCCAATAACTAATGATTTTGTGGATTTTTTTCTTGACTTTCAGAAAATTGGTTATAACATTTGTTATAATTAGTGTATCGAGATAAAATGTCGGAATATAACAGATTATATAACTCTTTGCGGAATCAGATTTTAGGCAGACATTATGCTGCCGGGCAGAAACTCCCGCCCGAAAGGCTGTTATGTGAAGATTTTGGAGTTTCCAGAATTACGGCAAGGCACGCGATACGACTTCTTCAGGAACAGGGGCTTGTCGAGAGGTTTCAGGGCAGAGGAACTTATGTCCGCAATATAAAACCTCAAAAGGTGTCAATTGTGAACTGCGATTTTTCAAATTCAATCCTGAAAAACGCTTCCCATTTAAAAAGAAAACTGATAAGCTGCCAGAAAGTTTCTCCGCCGCCATCAATCACTGAATATCTCAACCTCAATAAAAATGATGAATGCCTGCTTGCCAAAAGGTTAGACATCATAAATGATGAGCCGGCCGCTTATGACCGTGCATTTATACCGATAAAATACTCATCATCTATAAACGATAAAATGCTCATAAAAATAGACTTTTTTGAGTTATGGGCAGAAGCCGAAAATCTCAATATTTCATACGGCACTGAAAGCATCGAAGCCATTGGAGCAAACAGCGAGGCAGTTGAAATACTAAAGGTAAAACCTGACAGCCCTATACTTTTGACAGTAGAAACATCTTACGATTCCAACGGCAATGCCTTAGCGGTTTTTGAATCTGTTTACCGAGGCGATATGATAAAGCTGACTTCAACCAATTACAGGGGTGACAAAAATGTCAAAATTACTAATTGAAAACGCCTGCGTAATTCTTGCGGATAAAGTAATTAAAAACTCGACAATGCTTATAGTCGATGGCAAAATCTCTAAAATATATTCTTCCGGAGATAAACCCGATAAACGGGTCGATGAAACAATAAACGCAAATGGCAATTATCTTGCCCCAGGATTCATAGATTTGCATATTCACGGTTTGCAAAATTATTTAATAGATAACGGCACGGAAGATTTGGCTCAAATATGCAAAATTTTGCCTCAATACGGCGTTACGGGCTTTTTGCCGACTGTATGCCCCCTGCCGAAAGGAAAAGACGCTGAATTTCTGTCAAAGCTGACAAATGTTAAAAGTACCGGCGCACAGATTTTAGGATTTCATCTTGAAGGGCCGTTTCTTGCCCTGACTGGCGCATTGCCGAAGGAGGCTCTCGGAAAAGCAGATATCGAGAGAGTTAAAAATCTGATAACTGCCGCTGGACCTTACAAAGCTATTTTCAGTATTTCTCCGGACTTTGAAGACGTAACAAAGTTAATACCCATCATGGCCGAAAATGGATGTCCTGTTTTTATAACTCATACAAAAGCCAGTGTAAAACAAACTATTGACGCGATAAAAGCAGGAGCGAACCACGCCACACATTTTTATGATGTTTTTCATGTTCCTAGAGAAACTGACGAGGGAGTCAGACCTTGCGGGGCTGTCGAGGCCATACTTGCCGATAAAAATGTAAGCGTTGACTTTATTCTTGACGGGGTTCACGTTGACCCCATCGCGATAAAGATGGCATTGCAATGCAAGGGAAACGACAAGGTCTGCCTGATTACCGATTCAAATATTGGAGCCGGTCTTGGAAAAGGCGTGTACAAGTTCGGCGATAGAGAGGTCAAAATAGATTATTATGGCGCACCGGCAAGATTGGTTGAAAATGGCGGACTGGCCGGCAGCGGATTAACAATGGACACTGCTGTTAAAAATGCCGTATCTATGCTTGACATCGAATTGCCTTTGGCCGTCAAAATGGCAAGTTCCAACCCGGCAAAAGTTCTTAAAATAGATGACCGCAAGGGTAAAATTGAAGAGGGGTATGACGCAGATTTTGTCATAATGAATGATAAATTTGAAGTATTACAAACGTGGATAAAAGGAAATTCCTGCTATAAGATTTAATCTGAAAGGAGCTTATTAAAATGTCCGACCAAGTATTAATGGCAGGCGCAGCAAAAATTGATATAACGCCAAAGGAAAACGTATGGATGGACGGTATGATTCGCAGTCATAAGTCCGAAGGTATTCACGATTCGCTCTTTGCACGGGCATTGGTGGTTTCCCCGGACGGCAACAAGAAAAATGCCATTGTTATTGTTTCCTGTGATGTTTGCGCCATATATGCAAACCCGCTTGCTAATCACATCAGAAAAGCCGTCTCCGAAAAAACAGGTATCCAGGCAGAAAATATGATAATTGCCTGTACTCATACTCATTCCGGCCCGGCATTGTGCGGAATTTTAAACCTCAGTGCCGAAAAATATGCTGCTGAAGAGTTCACCCCGAAAGTTATCCAGGTAATCTGTCAGGCAAGCGATGCTCTTCATCCAGCAACAATAGGCTATGACAGAGGAGAAGAGACCACAGTCAGTCACTATCGTCGGCTCTGGACTAAAGACGGCAAAATTGTAATGAATTGGGAACCTTATCCTGCGGAAAACATTATTGGCCCGGCGGAAGAAGCGAATAACGAAGTCGGGGTTGTGAAAATAGTCTCGGCCGATAACCCGGATTCAGTTATTGCCACTGTCTATAATCATGCAGGACATCCCAACGTAATGTCAGGCGATAATTATATGATTTCCGCCGATTATCCCGGACTTGCGTCAAAAATTATTGAGGACAAATTCGGCGGAATCGCGATGTTTCTCAATGGCGCCCAGGGAACTATGGATATAGATGGTTTGAAAGACAGAGATTGGGCGGGAGTTACCCGAACAGGCACGGCTATGGGTAAGGCCGTTGTGGATATCGTCGGCAAAATAAAATCGCAAAAGGCCGATGTGAAAATTAAATCGATATCGAAAAAATTCAGTGTTCCCTACAGAACTATAACTCCCCAGGAGCTAAGTTGGGCTAAGAAAGTTATAGCTGAATCGGGCGGTAAAATTGCACCACTTGCCGATGGTGTTGGAGATGACTACAAAGCATATCTCCTTCTTAAACTAAACGAGAAAAAAGGTGAATCCATCAACCTGGAAATGGTGGGTATTGCTTTGGGAGATGTTGCCTTAATTAGTTTTCCCGGCGAGCCATATAACGAAATCGGGGCGAAGATTAAAAAGCAAAGCCCCTTCAAATATACTTATATAGTGGTTCTCGCAAACGACTACACAGGCTACTATCCAACAAAGAAAGCAATCGGCGAAGGCGGCTATTGTGTGGACACCCGTAACTGTGATGCAACTGCCGAAGAGATAGTAATTAAAAACAGCCTCGATGTCTTAAAGAGTTTAGCCAAATAGGAATGTTTCAATAAAATTAAAGTTCACAAATAATATTTTTTTATGGAGAAGTAAATGAAAGCAATGAAAGAAAAAAAATTCGAATTTAGTCCGTCAATGCATCTTGCCTTCCGGGACAAGAAGGTTCTGGCCAGAGTCAGGAACATAAAAAGAGCGGATATCACAAAGCATCCGAATCCTGACTTCAAGATTCGCGTACTTAAGGACAATGAGTTTGACTTCAACGTCATAATGGACATCTTCTACCGCATCAAGACGGCCGCTGACAAAAACGAAAAAATCGTCTTTATTTTCAGCCAGCCAGAACCTATCTACAAGTATGTTGCTGACCTTCTCAACAAATTCCAGGTCAACTGCAAAAACCTCCATACGTTCAATATGGACGAGTGGGCGGATGAAGACGGAAACATTGCTCCGGAATCTTACGGACCGGGCTTTATGCACGCGATGAAGCAGAACTTCTACTTCAGGTTAGACAAAAAACTTCGACCAAAGGAACAGCAGATACACGGGCCAAACAACAAGAACTTCAAAGATTACGGCAAAATGCTGACCGACCTGGGCGGCGCCGATGTATGCTACAGCGGGCCAGGCTGGACAGGCCACCTTGCGTTCGTTGACCCCGATGCTCCCGAATTTGCCGCTGACAGTCTGGAAGAATGGAAGCAAATGGGACCAAAAATCGTAACCTTAAACGTAATTTCGATTGCCCAGAATTCTCTCCACGGCACTTTCGGTCAGAGCGGCGATATGGCCAATGTACCTCCGAGAGCGGCAACCATCGGGCCGGCACAGGTTCTCGAAGCCAAACACAGACTCGATATGAACAACCTTCAGACATCCGGCACATTCGTTTCATGGCAGAGGTTGGTAACAAGATTAGTTGCACATGGGCCGGTAACTCCGCTGGTGCCGACATCGGTTTTACAAACCGTTCCGACTGATTTCTGGATTTCGGAAACTGTCGCAGCAGACATAACGCCCAATTTTACGGATATCTATTATTGAGAATGAGCCTTAAAGTTTGCATAAGGAAAAATTTTATGACAAATAATGTATTAGTCGCACAATCCGGCGGGCCATCGCCGGTAATTAACAACTCTCTGCGAGGTGTCATAGAAGGCTGTCGAGCCTACCCGTCCAAATTCGGAAACGTCTATGGCGGCAAGCACGGCATCGAGGGCGTTCTCCAGGAGGAACTGGTTGACATCTCCGCCCAGCCACAAAAAGAGATTGATTTATTAGCCACCACCCCCGCCGCCGGAGCTATCGGCACCTGCCGCTACAAACTTTCGGAAAACCGGCAGGAGGATTTCGAACGAGTTATCGAAGTGTTCAAAGCACATAACATCGGCTATTTCTTCTACATCGGCGGTAACGATTCTATGGACACCGCCAACAAAATATCAAACCTGGCAAAAAAGCGACAGTTAGACCTCATCGTAGTCGGAATTCCAAAAACCGTTGACAACGACGTAGGCGACCAGGAATTCAAGTTTCTTGACCACACCCCAGGCTATGGCTCCGTCGCACGCTACTGGGCATATACTATCCAAAACGCTAATCAGGAAAGTATGGGGTGCTGCACACACAACCCCGTCATAGTCCTCGAAGCTATGGGTAATGAGACAGGTTTCATTCCCGCCGCCGCTCGGCTGGGAGACCCGAACCGTGAAATGCCCCTGCATATTTACCTGCCGGAATCTCATTTCACGCTCGAAGAAATCGCAGACACTGTCCGTGAAGAATTGGGACGCAGCGGTCGCTGCATCGTTGTCTTAAGCGAAGGCCAGAAAGTCGGAGATATCGGCGCATCGCGCGACTGCTTCGGCCATATCAACTACGGCGCCGCCCAAATCACAGCCAGTCAGGCTGTTATTAATTACCTCAACTCAAAGAATTTGTCCATATACGGCCCGGCATGGGGCAATGTTTCCGGACTCGAGCAGCGTATGGTGTCAGTACTCGCCTCCACCGTTGACCTTGATGAAGCGTTCAACGTCGGCAAACACGCGATTGAAGTAGCTCTCAAGGATGGAACAGGCTATATGGCCACCATTGTACGTCAACCGGGAGACACTTACCACGCAGGTTACGACAAAGTTGAGCTGTCGAAGGTTGCAAATTTCGTTCGGCAGATACCGCAGAGCTGGATAGCAAAGAACCGGTATGACGTAACCGACGATTTCGTCAAATACGCCAGGCCGCTCATCGGCGAAGATTGGGTTAAAGTCCCGCTCGAAAATGGCATTCAGAGATTCGCGCGTTTCAAGAAGATATTCGCAGAGAAACGATGCAAACAGTATGTGCCGCAGATGTACAGACCATAGCGGAAACTCATAGGGGCGCGATTATCGCTTCATGGCATTCGTCGCGCCCTTATTACATTGAAACCGACAGGTATACGGGACGCTAATCTGCAATGAAAATTATTGTTGCAACAGATTCATTCAAAGGCTGTTTGAGCGCTGAAACAGCAAGTAAAACTATTGCGGATGCCATTGTTGAACAACTGCCGAAAGCTCAAATTCTGACAAAGCCATTAGCAGACGGCGGCGAAGGAACTGCCAATGCGATGATTGCCGCCTGCAACGGCCGATGGATACCCCGAAAAGTTATGGGTCCGCTGCCGAATATGGAAGTAGATGCAGGCTTCGCGTGGTTCGAAAAGACTCGCACCGTATTAGTAGAAATGGCCTGCGCCAGCGGCATTACATTATTATCCAAAGACCAGCTTAATCCACTGAAAACCACAACTTATGGAACGGGACAGTTGATTGCCGCGGCATTAGAGAAACTTCCTTATGAAATACTATTAGCCATAGGAGGCAGCGCAACCGTCGATATGGGAGTGGGCGCGGCAATGGCGTTAGACTGGCAATTTCTGGATAGTAACGGCAAATCTGTCGGTCTTGGCGGAGAGTGTCTTGAAAGAATAGAAAAAATTATCCCTCCGCCCAAACTACCTGATTGCAGAGTAAAAGTTCTTAGCGATGTTACCAACAGCCTCTACGGACAAAATGGCGCCGCTGAAGTTTTTGGCCCACAAAAGGGAGCGAATCCTCAAACGGTCAAAAGGCTGGATGCCGCGATTAAACGCCTTTCCGGATTAATCAGGGACAAATTAAACATTGATGTCTCTGATATTTCAGGAGGCGGAGCCGCAGGCGGATTAGGAGCCGGAGCTGCGGCTTTTATGAATGCCGATATTGTTTCAGGAATAGAAACAATTATAAGCGTCATAAATCTGAAAAAGGACTTGACGGACGCAGACTGGATAATAACCGGCGAAGGCAGATTTGACAATCAGTCGCTTGGCGGAAAAGTTATTTCCGGAATCGTTCGATTAGCACGGCAAACAAATACAAAAGTCGCAGTAATTGCAGGCGATGTTCAGGTGAGTAAATCGGAATATAAAAAGTTTGGCGTTATTGACGCGATTGGTTTGAAAAAAAATAATATGACAACCGACTACGCGATGCAAAATTGCGTAAAACTGCTGATAGATGCCAGCCGCGAATTTGTAAAAATTATAAAAAATGAAGCCGATTAGAATTCAATCATAGCTTTTATGACGCTGTCTTTATAACCTGCCAGAAGTTCAAACGCCTTTGCGCCATCAGCAAATTTAAATCTGTGCGTAACCATATAATCAACATTAACTTTAGCTGATTCCAAAATTTTAATCGCTTCTTCTGTTGTGCGATTCTGTCTGCGGATATTTACAACCGTCAATTCTTTCCTGCGGAATTTATCTATCGGGAGCGAAATTCTTTCGTCACGCGGAATGCCGACAAGGATTAATTTTCCGCCCGGCCTTAAAATTTCCGCTGACTGGTCAATCGTACTCTGCTGGCCCGCACATTCATACACAACATCCACGCCTGTCGGATGTAATTTTAAAATGTCTTTCACGATATCGGTCTTGTCCGGATTGCCTGTCCAGAATGCGCCGTGCTCGATGGCGATGTTTAATCTGTAATCGAGTTTGTCAGTGATGAATATTTTTTCTGCGCCTTTGAGACGTGCCGATTCCATACAGCTAAGGCCGATTGGGCCTGAACCAAGAATTGCGATTGTTTTGCTATCGGCTCCCTGCCCCTGCTTTGCGGCATACAGGCCGATTGTGAATGGTTCGCACAACGCAGCCTGTATCGGTGTGAGTTTGCCGGCAACGGGTAGGCAGTTTTCGGCGGGCATTACCATATATTCGCAGATGCAGCCGTCAAACTGACCAGGAGTGCCGAGGAACTTTAAATTTCGGCAGGTGTTTTCCCGTCCCATTTTGCACTGGTCGCAATTGTGGCAGGAAACAGCAGGCTCGACTACAACAAGGTCGCCAAGTTTGAGATTTTTTACGGCTTTGCCGATTTGCGCGACGGTGGCGGAACATTCGTGGCCGACTCTGTACGGAAACGAGACGACCTGCGAGCCGACACGACCTGTTTCGTAGTAGTGGATATCGCTGCCGCAAACGCCGACGACGGCGATTTTTAGCAAGACATCGGTATCGTTTTTTATTTGCGGAGCCGGAACGTCAATGATTTCCAGCCGAGCAACCTTTGTTAATGCAAGAGCCTTCATAATTATTCCCTGACAAAAATCAGACACAGATTGATACAAAAAATTCTAAATTCTAATATCTAAATCCTAACCCGGACAAGCCGGAACCAAAAAAGTTATTGTCATTATCATTTCCATCTCTTAAAATAACACCATACTAAAAACCCCATAATGGGGAATAATAGCGTTCGAGCCCAACGCATTCTATGACCTGATTATTTCAGGAGGCTTCAAGCCATAACCTTTTCAAATGGACTCCATAGTACAGTTTTATTTTTGTCTGCCCCTTCAACCCCCTTTGGGGGAAAGGGGGTTTTTTATTCTCATTTCAAAATTTTGATACCATTTTGCGCTCAATTTCATTTGTAAGAGACTAAACAAATTCAAATAACAAAAATTCAAAACTGGATTCCCGCTTTCGCGGGAATGACACAAAGAGATTGCTTCGCTGCGCTCGCAATGACCCCGGCAATGTATTGCCGGGGCTAACCGCCTTTAATTACACGTTAAATCTGAAATTCATAATATCGCCGTCCTGAACGATATAAGTTTTGCCTTCGAGTCGCATTTTGCCGGCGGCTTTGACCGCCTTCTCATCGCCCAAATGTTTCAAATCACTATAGCTCATTGTCTCTGCGCGAATAAATCCACGTTTAATATCACTGTGGATTTTTCCCGCAGCATCGAGGGCGGCAGTGCCGAGCGGAATCGACCATGCACGATTTTCATCTTCGCCCGCAGTGAAAAAATTTATCAATCCCAATGCCGAATAGCAGCTTCGGACAAATTTATTCGCGGCAGGCTCGGCCAAACCCATATCTTTCATAAATTCATTTTTACTCTCCGCATCGAGCTGGCTAATCTCGTATTCAATCTCGGCACAAACGGAAATAGTCTGCACGGACGAATCAATAATATCTGCCGTCTCGAAAACCTGTGCCGGGTTGTCTTCTGCGGTATTGAAAACAACAACGAGCGGCTTGAGCGTAAAAAAGCCGAGCGGTTTTACCAATTCAAGCTCATCGGCGGTTTTAATCGCGATTTTGAGCGGTTTTTCAGATTCGATTGTCTGACGAAGTTTTATTTGTAAATCAAGTTCGGCCTTTTGTTTGGCCTGTTCTTTCGACGGTTTTGTAATCTGCTTCTGGAGATTTTCTATTCGCGTTTCGACAAGCTCTAAATCCGCAAGCAAAAGTTCAGTCATCAAATCCGCAATGTCCTTCAGCGGTTCAGCCTTAACTCCGCCCCCGCCGTGCGCCCTGACAACCAGAACAAGCAAATCGGCGGTTCGCACATTGCCGAGTGTCTTTCTGGCTGATGCCCTTGTGTGGTCGTCGGCAAACGACAGCCCAGGCACATCGAGACAATCAATCGTCGCCCTGACTGTTTTCTTTGGCTTGTATAAATCATAAAGCCAGTCAAGTCTGTCATCCGGAACGGGTACGACAATCTCTTCAATCTGCGCTGCGCCGGAGTTTGAGTATTTTCTGCCGCTGACCGCCGCCAGCAGTGTGCTTTTGCCCGAACCTGTAAGACCAAGAAACGCCGCTTTCATTTATTTCCTTCTACTAACTACTGATTATTGACTTTTTAAAACAAGTATTTCCAAAGCAATCGTAGGCCACAATCGCGGGAAAATCCTTAAATTCAAGTTTTCTGATTGCCTCCGTTCCTAAATCTTCGTAGGCGATGATTTCGGATGAGACTATATACTGGCTCAACAACGCGCCTGCCCCGCCAAGCGCGGCAAAATGAACGGCAACGTATTTTTTCAAAGCGTCGCGCACCGCGTCATTTCGTTCGCCTTTGCCAATCATTGCTTTTAGACCCGCGGCTAATAGCATCGGACTGAAGCCATCCATTCGAGCGGAAGTCGTCGGGCCGGCCGAGCCTATTGGCCTGCCTGGACGTGCCGGCGTGGGGCCGACAAAATAAATGACTGCGCCTTTCAGGTCTATCGGTAATTCTTTGCCATCGGCGATTAGTTTGCACAGGCGTTTATGCGCGGCATCTCGGGCGGTATAGACGAACCCGCTGATGGCGACTTCATCACCGACCTTTAGCGAGCGGACGACATCATCTGTTAATGGCGTTTGAATTTTGAGCATTTCGGCATTTTACACGAAAATGGCTGTTGCCGCAAAGATTAAAAATGCTATCATTGGGTTTGTTTTATTGAAAGTACATAAATGACACGAAAAATCGAGTTATTGGCGCCGGCAAAGAACACGGATATCGCAATCACAGCTATAACAGCGGGCGCTGATGCGGTCTATATCGGGGCAGAGCAGTTCAGTGCAAGGGCGGCAGCCGGTAATTCGGTCGCTGATATCGCCAAAGTCTGCGATTTTGCGCACCAGTATTACGCGAAGGTTTATGTTGCGCTCAACACGCTGCTGAATAACGAGGAACTGGCCGAGGCGGAAAAGCTCATCGGCGAACTTCATAAAATCGGTGTCGATGGTTTGATTGTTCAGGATGCCGGTCTGCTGGAGCTTGATTTGCCGCCGATTCCGCTAATCGCAAGTACCCAGATGGATAATAGTTCTGCTGAAAAAATAAAATTTCTTGAGGAAGTCGGATTTTCGCGGGCGATTTTGGCGAGGGAACTGAACATTGAACAGATTAAACAAATTCACAGCCAGACAAATATCGAGCTGGAATGTTTTGTTCACGGCTCGATTTGCGTTGGCGCCAGTGGGCGATGCCTGATGAGTTATTCCGCCGGCGGAAGAAGCGGCAATCGCGGACAGTGCGCCCAGCCATGCCGAAAACTTTACAGTCTGAAAGACAGCGACGGCAAAACAATCGTTAAAAATAGGTATCTGCTTTCGCTTAAAGATATGAACCGCAGCGAAGAACTCGAACAGTTGATTGACGCAGGCATAAGCTCGTTTAAAATCGAAGGCAGGCTCAAAGACGTTGATTATGTTGTCAATACAGTCGGATACTATCGTAAAAAATTAGACCAAATTTTAGCGAAAAAGGATTTGCGGAAAAGTTCGTCCGGTACGGTCAAATTAGATTTTGAGCCGAATCTTATAAAAACTTTTAATCGCGGATTTACGGATTACGGTATAAGCGGAATTTTTTCAAACATCGGGTCGAATGATACGCCCAAGTCCGTGGGTGAATTTATCGGCATTGTAAAAATAGCCGACCGGAAAACTTTTATTATAGACGGCAAAAAAGTTCTCAACAACGGCGATGGAATTTGTTTTTTCGACAGGCAGGGAAGTCTATCGGGCACAACCGTCAATGGTATGGAGGGGCGGAAAGTATGGCCGCAGAAAACGGATGAGATTTTCGTCGGTCAGGAAATTTACAGAAATTACGATAAATTATTTTGCGATAAACTTAATACAAACGCCGCGGAACGAAAAATCGCGGTTAAAATAACAATTGCCGGCCTTACAGTGAACGCCGTCGATGAGGACGGCAATTCGGCATCGGTGAAAATTGATGCCCAACCCGTTGTCGCGGAGAAAAAGCCCGCGGCTAAACAGGCGTTTTATAACCAACTCACAAGACTGGGAAATACGTTTTTTGAGTGCGGCGATTTTAAATTTGAATCTGGCGATGTGTATTTTGTGCCGGTGTCGAAATTAAATGAGGCCAGACGGCAGCTTATTGAACAATTGGCAAAGACGCGGACGGAGAACAGGCCTATTGAGACGGCGAAAATTTTGAAGAATAATTTTCCTTATCCGCAAAAACATCTGATATATTCGGATAATGTTCTGAACAAAAAGGCACAGGATTTTTATCGCAGGCACGGAGTAGAGACAATCGAGCCTGCGGCTGAATCCGGCTTGGATTTGACCGGCAGGATAGTGATGACTACAAAATACTGTCTGCAAAAGGAACTTGGGCTTTGTCGCGGGAAAATTGCAGGCGTACCCGCAGAGCCAATGACGCTGACAGATGAAGACAGACGCGAATATGAGATTAGCTTCCTGTGCGGAGAATGTGGAATGGAAATAGTCAGAAAAATTTAAAATAAAAAACCCCGCCATAGCGATGGCGGGGATAATCAATTCCGTTTATTAAAGATGCCTTAAACGTTAGGCTTCAATCTTCTCGATGGTTACTTCCATATGTCTCTGGCGATGGCCGATGCGCTTTTTGCTGGCCTTGCGTCGTCTGCGATAAGCGGGAAATAATTTTTCGCCTTTAACAATTGACTCGGCAGCGGTCGAAACGAATCTGCCGATAACCTTTGCCCCGGCTACATAAGGAAAACCGATTTTAGCGTCTTTGCCCGAACCAACCAGCAGAACCTTATCCATTTCTATCGTCTGGGCATCGTCAGCCACGTCAGCCAGTTCGATGAGAAGTCTATCGCCCTGGTTAACCATATACTGCTTGCCGCCCTGCTCAATTACTGCATACATCAGAAAACTCCTGTAAAATACAAATCATACTTTTGGAAAGCGAGGGATTGTAGCTGTTTGGCCGATATAAGTAAAGAGAATTGTTTTAAGTAAATTAAAACAAAAACTTGTCTTTAAAATCCTTAAATTTTTTTGATATTTTGCAATAAGATTGGTTTAGAAAGCGTCTTACACAGTGAAAATGCCGATGGACGAGAGTAAAGAGAAAATAGAGCAACTTGTAAAGCTGTGCAAAAAAGGCCAGTCTGACGGCTTTTCACAGATGGTCGATATTTACTCAAGTCGTTTGTACGGCTACTTTTACAGATTAGCAGGTAACAGGGACGATGCGAACGAATTGGTTAGCGAGCTCTTTTTAAAAATTACAGAAAAAATAGGAAGCTGCAAGAGCGAAACGTTCGAGCCGTGGCTATTCAGGATAGCATCTAACCTCTTTACAGATTATATCCGAACAAAAAAACGGCGAGAAAAAATGCTGAATAAAATGGCCGAGCAGTGCCTGACAGAAACGCCTGTCGAAAAAGACGATGGTTATCTAACTGATAAGCTCACAAAGCAGATGCAAAAGTTAGATGCCGAGACGGCGGAAATCATCGCGATGCGATTTTATTCCGGCTTGAGCTTCGAGGAACTTGCGAAGATGCGAAATGAGCCTATTGGAACGTGCCTTTCAAAGGTGCACCGCGGAATAAAAAGGCTCAAGCAGTTAATGGAAAATGAAAATGAATAAATTTAAAAATAAAAATGAGAATCTCGACGGCCTGCTGGCGAAGTTTTTTTTGGCCTCTGAAGCTAAGCAGGTGAAGGATGATTTTTCGTTTGCTGACGGCGCGTTTGAAAAATTTCCAGCAGCGAAACCTGCCGAACAGACGATAGAAGAAATAAAGCGAAAAATCGCTGCAAAACTTTCGACGCAAAAACATATAAGTTGGCCGAGGGTCATATTACAGGCCGCTGCGGTCGCGGCAGTAGTAGTTGTGGCGGCTGTTTTGACTTGGCCAGATAAGCCCGCTTCCACCGGCGGCAGCGCGGCAAAAATACAGGAGCAGGATATTCAGCTTGTTTCTGAAACGGATATATCGCTGTATGAAGCGGAGATTGCGCAGTTGAACAGCGAATTGCTGACGCTGAATTATGGGGAAGAAAATGGTACAAACGGAAGATTGCTCGACCTAACCGAACAGGTTGAAGTAGAAATAATTGAAACAGATAACACATTTTGGAAAGGGTAAAGAAATGAAGTACACACTAAAAATTTTGACAATCGCGGCAATGGTTTTGCTGACAACGGCGGTATTTGTAAATGCCGAGCCGCAGGACAATGATGGGCCGGGCGGCGAAAGAATGGGCGATGAAAGGCCGGTCGGAGAGGGAATGCGCCTTAACGGAGAATTTGTGGAAAAGATACTTGACGATATCAGGGCTAAAGACCCCAACGAGGCCACAAGACTTGAGCAGCTTCGCGAAAATAATCCTCGCCAGTTCCGTATGGAGTTGAGAAAAATCGTCGCAACAGATATGCCTGGTATGAGACCCGAACGTAAAGGACGCGGGGCGGAAATGGGCAATATGCCAGATGGACCACGTGTTTGGCCTGATGGAACACTAGGTATGCCTATGGAAAGAAACCGCGAAAATATGCGTGGTATGGAGACAGAGCTTATGGCCTGGCTGACAAAAAACGAGCCGGCCGAAGCTAACAGTCTGGCTGCGTTGAAGGAAAAAGACCCGCGGGCTTATATGAGAAAAATTGCGATTGATATGAGAAAGTATCGCCAGATTATGGAAACAGAAGAAACCAATCCCGCTCTGGCGGAAGTTTTGAAAAAGGACATCAAGCTGAATGACCAGCGAAACGAACTGCTTGAAAAATTCAGGACCGCCAATGACGACAAGCAAAAGGAAACGGTTAAGGCGGAATTAAGAGATGTAATGAGCCAGACTTTTGATGTAAAACTTCAGAAAAAGCAAATTAAGTATGAAAATTTGAAAAAGAGGCTCGAAGAACTGCAGAAGAACGTGGACAAGAGCCAGACTGAACTTGAGAACTTTAAGAATAACAAAGATGCGCTGGTCAATGAAGAACTTGAAAACATTATCAGCCCGTCCGGCCAGTTCAACTGGGATTAATGCGGCAGGTAATATAGAATAGTATGCGTAAAGCCCTTTCGAGTTTGGAAAGGGCTTTTTTTATTTTTATCTTTAATTTTCCACTTCTTTCCTATACCCTATCCCCCATACCCTACACCCTAAATAAGGAAATTTTATGGCTCATTTGTTTATAGACCAGGTTCAGGCAGGCCAGCAAATTAATGACGTGTATTTGATAAGCCAGGCGATACTGCGAAGCACGACCAATGGCAAGCTTTATATCGCGATGTTCGTTGCCGACAAGACCGGCAAAACAAACGGCAGGGTATGGAACGCGACCGAGGAACTTTTCAAGTCGCTGCCGAAAGAGGGATTTGTTCAAATAATCGGCAGGAGCGAACTGTATCAGAATACTCTGCAAATCGTCGCCGACAAAATAGCTTCTGTGCCTTCGGAAAAAATAAATATCGACGACTATCTGCCCAGAACGCCAAAAAACATCAAACAGATGTATGAGGAAACGATAAAAATCCTCGGCGAAATAAAAAATCCATCTGTCAAGGCTCTGGTCGATGAGTTTATTAAAGATAAAGAGCTGATGAAAAAATTCTGCAAAGCCCCTGCCGCGATGAGCAATCATCACAGCTATCTTGGCGGACTGCTTGAGCATACGCATAATATGCTCAACTCGGCAAAAGCAATACTGCCCTGCTATCCACATCTTCAGGCAGACCTCGTGCTGGCGGGAATTTTTCTGCACGATATGGGCAAGACCGAAGAGCTGAGTTATGAAATGGCGTTTGGCTACACCGACAGAGGCCAGCTAATCGGCCATATTGTCCAGACTGCGCTGATGGTTGACCAGAAGGCGGACGCGATTGAAATCAGCCAGACAATTTTAGACAGCATTACGCACATTATTTTGTCGCATCACGGCGAATATGAATTCGGCTCGCCCAAACTGCCGATGACAGCCGAGGCCTATCTGGTGAACTTCCTCGACAATATTGATGCCAAAATGAATCAGATAACGGAAAAAATCGAAACCGACCCAAGTCAGGATAACTGGACGGGATTTATCAAGTCTCTCGATTCTAAATTATATAGAAAACGAGTGGTTGATTAGAAAATCATTTTCACATCTGTATATTCGATAAGTTTCCGGCAGTCCGCTGAACCTGTATCGTCAGGCAGATAAACAAGAATCACATCGAGTGTGCTTTTAAACAATTCAAACGCTCGCAGCATTTGCTGACGCGAAAAATCAGGGACAATGAAAAGATTTTTAATCGGAGAAGGATAAATACTCCTCATCGCCGCTGTTCTGTTTTGAATGTTAAAAACCTGCGAGACCGCGCAATTTTTGAAATCGAAATCGGCAAGCAGACATTTTTTGCCCGTGTGAGCCAATCGAATGGCGATATTGACGGGCAACGTAACGCTGATGCCATCGCCGCTATTTGATGTAAGCAGGAAAACTTTCGCGTTTGGAGAAAAGTTTTTGATAGTTTCAGCGATTTTCTCAAAACCGGCCTGGCTATCAACATCCTGCGTGGAAAACTCAATTGTTTTGATGGAATTTTCGTCTTCCCACGAGGCATCTTTTATCTGGAATGAAATTTTCTCTGCTTTAATATCAAAATGAGCTTCAGCAACGGCATTGAGGTCTTTCGCAACTACGGTTTTTCTGTCAGTATTTTGGATATTGCTGCACGCGATTTTATTCACAACTCTGCCGCAGGATGAAAGCAGTAAAAGAATCGGCAATTCGACCAACAGAGAAAAATTGCCTATAAAACATCCTGCCCGCGAAATTTCGCTTTGGGGCTGTTTCAGCAAAGAAGCGAAAACCGCCGCGAAAACCACGACCGCTGCCTGAATAAATAAAACGCCTACGGAAACCGGCAGCGAAGCGAAAAATTTAAGTTTCTCGCTGAAGTTTTCTTCCTGACCCACGGTGAAGTAGGTTTCCCGATTAAGGCTTTTGAGCAGATTTATGAAAGCCAAATATAGAAATACAAAGACCAGCAGCAGGATTATCATAGAACCTGCGGCGGAATTAAGAACCGGCAAATCGGCGAGGCGTTCAAAAAACCGGCTGCCTGAATTTTGCAGAATGATAAATTTTACCGCCGCTACGGAAATGAACATATACACGACCGCGGCGAACGTCATAAAGGCCGGATAGTCTTTTGCCTTGGCTGCTGAATCGGCAAAAACTGATATGAACAGCGATGCGACTACAATGGATAATCCGAAAACCAACAGAACATCAAACGCAATGCCAGTTATAAAGAACGCCAGACATACCGCTGCGATAAAAGCCGCAGCAACGGCAAATATTTTTCCGGATTGTAAATTTGTCTCAATCATTTAACAAAAAGAAAACCGCGTGGGCTAAGAGCCCACCCTACAAAAATTTTATCTTCTTTGTTTTTTCATTCGATAGACAACGGCCAGCACTTCCGCCACGGCGACATAGAGCAATTCAGGAATAGCTTTGCCGGGCTTGACATTGGCGTAAATATTTCGAGCAAGCTGTGGCCTTGATATAATCGGCACGCCATAAGCACGAGCGACTTCTCTGATTTGTTCAGCCATAAGGTCTGCGCCTTTTGCAAGCAGAACAGGAGCCTGCATTTTTTTGGAATCGTATTTCAGCGCGACGGCGACGTGAGTCGGGTTGACAAGGACGACAGTCGCTTTCGGCACTTCGCGGAGCATTCGTTTTCTGGCGGTTTCAATCTGAATCCTTCTTATTCTGGATTTTACTTCGGGAGAGCCTTCGGTTTCCTTTTGCTCCTGTTTGACTTCCTGCTTGGTCATTTTCATATCGTCTATGTATTTCCACTTCTGATAAAACACGTCGAGAAGGCCGATTATCAGAAGTCCGACGCACATACGCAGCAGCAGGCCGAAAATCAATTGTGAAATGGCGGCCATCATTTCGGCAGACCACGCCCATCGCAGGAGCATAAACTCGCCCATTCTGCTGCGTAAATACCACCAGACAATCATTCCGATAAAAGTCAATTTAGCTATCGAAAGCAGAAAATTGACCATACTTTTCATATTGACGAGATTTGACATTCCAGTGGCGGGATTGATAGCGTCCAACTTAAATTCAATGGCATCAAAACTAAAAGTCATTCCGCCGACCAGAAAAGTCGCAACGATGGACGCGATTGTAAGCGAAGCCAGAAACGGGAGCATAATAATAGTAGTGCTTATGATTTTGCCGTTGGTATAAGACGCAAATACATCTGAATTAGCGAACATCTGCGTATCGCAGGAAACGCCGTCGATGATTTCCTTTATGCACCATTTATTGAAAGCGCCTGCGAGAAAAAACGTCGCCGTTACCAGCACGATTATTGAGACCAGAGAGTCAAGCTCCTGACTGTGCGGAACCTGTCCCTTTTCGCGGGCTTTTTCAAGCCGCTTCTGGGTTGGCTGTTCTGTCCTTTCTGATGCTGGTTTATCGGCCATATAACAAAAATAAAAAGTAAAATATAAAAAATTAAAAATCAGGAAGTCGTTCCGCACCTGTTGTAAAATTTAAAATCAAAAATTTAAATCATAAACAGGTGCGGGACTCCACAATTTTTATTTTTGATTTTTAATTTTTAATCTTCTTATTACATTGGCAGCAGTTTTGCCATCCAGTCGGCGAACTCTGCAACAAAATCATTTATGACCGGCGCAGCGACAGCCAGCATCATAAATCCAAGAGCTACTTTCATAGGCAGACTGATAAAAAGAATATCCATTTCCGGCGTTATTCGCGCCAATACCGCCAGAGTTATCGTCAGCAACAGAAACGCCCCGAACATCGGAGCAGCCAATCGCAGCGAAGCGATAAGAATTACCGATGTCGCGTTAAGAACGGCTTCCGTCATAGCGGGTACATCAGCCAAAACGCCCGGCGTGAAAATCGCAAAACTTTTGTGCATCATTCGCAGGAACATAAGGTGGCCGTCCGCGCTGAAGAACAGGAGAATAAAAAACATTTCGAGCAGAAGCGCGACGGGCTGGCCGCTTTCGCCAGTCATCGGGTCGAGAACTTCCGAGAGCGTAAGTCCCATTTCTCTTTCGACCATTTCGCCGGCGATTTTTATAACGCAGAACACGCAGGCGACTATTAACCCCATCATCAGGCCGATAAGAGCCTCGGAAGAAATCATAATTATCATTTCAATCGGCGGCCTGTCGTGCATTGCCGGGCTGACAGGAAGAAATATCGAAAAGAAAATCGCCAGAATCATTACCATAGCAGCTCTTATTTGCGCCGGAATACTTGGTGAACCGAAAATCGGGATAGCGAGAAAAAACGCGCTTACTCTTGTAAGAACAAGAATGAAGATAAAAATTTTTGCCGGGAGAAATTCCATTTTTATTGTAAAATGTTTTGAATATATCCGAAAATTTCATAAGTGAACCGCAGCAGCAGGTCAAGCATCCAACCGCCGAATATGAGCATAACCACGCCGACCGCCAGAAGCTTTGGCACAATCGTAAGGGTCATATCGCGAATGGATGTAACCGCCTGAAACAGCGTAATGACTACGCCGACAATCAGGCAGGTCAGCAGTATCGGCGCAGAGACTATCAACGCCACTTCGAGCGTATGCCGAGCAAGATATAAGGTAAAGCCGCTATCCATCTTTTAAATTCACCACAGAGACACAGAGAGATGCTACTTAAAACTAAGACTCAAACTCTTCGCCAGCAATCCCCAGCCGTCAACGAGGATAAACAAAATAAGTTTCAGCGGTAGAGAAATCATTACCGGTGGAAGCATCATCATACCAGCGCTCAAAAGAACCGAAGCTATCACAATGTCTATGAGCAGAAACGGAATAAACAGCAGGCATCCGATTTCAAAACCAGTTCTGAATTCGCTGATTACGAAAGCGGGCACAACGACGCTCATCGACAGAGCCGAAGCGTCGCTCACCTGCTGGGCATTTGCCATTTCGCTAAAGACGTTTAAATCCGAAGAACGAGTCTGGCGAAGCATAAAGGCTTTGATATGCCCCTGCGCAATGTCGGAGGCAGCCTGAAAAGTAATTTTCCCCTCGGTATATGGCACAATGCTATCGGTGTTTATTTTTGTGAAAGTCGGAGCCATCGTAAAGAGCGTCAGAAAAAGAGCAAGCCCCATTATCGCGACGTTCGGCGGAATAGTCTGGGTCGAAAGAGCCTTTCTAACAAACGAAAGCACAATCACGATTCGAGTAAATGAGGTCATCATCACAAGCAACGATGGCAGAAGCGCAAGACCCGCAAAAACAATTACCAATCTTATCGGCGTGGAAAAATCTTTCGATTCCTGCCCTTCCGTGGCGGCCTTTTCGACGAATTTCATCAATTCACCGACATCGGGCATTACGTTATTAACCGGCGATGACTGCTGACTATTCATCGAAGGCATAGTCGGGACGGCGTTTCCATCAAGCGCATAAGAAGCCACGCCAAACAGACAAATCATCATCGCACCAGCAACAGCCGAAGTCTTCATCATAAAATTTCCTCTGGAAGTTCGTCCCCCAATTCAGCCAGCGAACGAATTGAATCGTTTGTAGAGCCGATTAAAAATGTCCTATTCCCGACTTTTACGATGTGAAGAGTTTTTCGGGCGGCAAGATATGCGGTCTCGATAATTTCAATTCTTCCTGCTTTTCCGCCGCGGACTTTGCAGGCGAAGCGTCTGCTCATCCAATAAACTCCGAACCCCATCACCGCTACCACAAAAACTGCGAAAAGCAGCCGAAAATAAATTCCGGTACTGCTGTATGTATAGGTTTGGAGGCGGGCATTTTGGCCGGCGTTCTGTACGTTAGCTGAATTGCCGACAGAGGCGACGGTGTCATTATTTTTTCTTGAGAGCGAGCCGAGAAAAATAATGCCAGCCAGCACAGCCAGAGCAATCAGCACGGTTTTTAAGCGTTTCTTATCCATATTTGCAGACTTTCCTTATATGCGATATAAGTGCAAAAACCGTGCCGAATTGGGAAAATCCGCGTATTAGGGCAGAACAAGCCCCCTTACATACCGCGTTAAATCAATATGTATTGAAATTTGACAGTTATTTAGAAGTCTTTAGTCTTTCTCATTTTGCAATACCGCCACCATAACCTGCGAAGCCGTAGCGGAATCTCTGTCAGCCGCTGTGCCGACAGAATAAATCGGACAGTTAAACCCTGCCGGCAGCGAGCTTTTCAAAAACGCCTCAACCTGATACGCCCTTTGAGACGAAAGAAGATACTGCTGTTTTATGTCGTTAACATCGCCGGCTGTCGCCGCAATATAAAGTTTAATATGTCCCGCCGGGCGGGCCTGCTGAAGATTCTCGGCGTACTTTTTCAGATAATTTTGTGCCGTAGAATCAAGTTCACTTTCACCGGCGGCAAATTCGATATCCATCGCCGAAAAATTTATTCTCTGCGTTTTCAGCGGCGAATTCATCGTTTTCATCTGTCGGGCAACGCGGTCGAATATTTTGCCAAGTTCCCGCTCCCTGGCATCTATCGCATTTAAACGAATAGCGTTATTCAGGTCGATTACGGCATATTTATCCGCTGTATTCGCGGAAAGATTTGTAATATTTTTTGCAAACACAGTTCCAAGCCCCATATATCTGGTCGAGCCGGCAAAAGCCTGTTTGTCCGTATTGAGTTTTTGCGAATTGGGCGTTTTGGCGATTGGAACAAGCAGAACGCAAATCGCCAGCAGAATCGTTATGATACTCGAATAGGTAATCGTATGTGCCGGGTAAATCCGGTTCGGCGGAACATTATTTATTCTGCTGTTCAATTGGCATAACTCCGTTCGAGCAGAACTATCTCGAGCATTCTGCCGTCCCGTTTGTATGATAACGGCGAGGCGGTTGTGCCGGCAACCGATACTTTAAACCTGTTATAGTTCATACCTTTATCCCGGCAGAGGTACTCTATAATACTCCAGGCTCTTTCCGAGCCGCTGGGGGAATTTTTATCGCTTAACATCGCGGGTTTTTCGCAAATAACTATATCATTCGGCATCTGTTTAAGAAAATCAGCTATAACCGCTATAAATTTTTTCCCATTATCCGAAATCATCGCCCCGTCGCCCCAGAAAATCTCCGCAGAATCCGCAAGAAAAACTTTTTTGTCGCGAAAACTTTCTAATCTCTCGTTTTTCGGAACAGTTACTGCCTCAACTTTCTGAATAGATTTACCTGCCGGCTGACTTAGCGGAAAAAAATGTTCATTCAAAGCTGATTTTATTTTTTTCAGCTTATCTGAATCCTCAAAAGACGCAAAACTCATAAACAGCAAAAAGAACACAAGCATCAGTGTCATACAATCTCTGTATGTAATCAGCCACATCGGCGATGCTGATAAAGATTCCCGCGTCTCTTTCATTTTATTACTCTCTTGTACCCTGCGCGACAAAGGCCTGAAGTTTTTCTCTGACAGCGCTTGGCCCGGCCCCCTGCGCTATGGCGCATACGCCCTCGACAATCATTTCCATAGAGGTCGTCTCGACGCGCGAGTATATACCGAGCTTCCCAGCCAAAGGCACAAAAATGATGTTGGCCGCTATCGCGCCGTAAAACGTCGTTATCAACGCCATCGCCATACCCGCGCCAATCTGGTCCGGCGACGACATATTTCTCAACATCTGCACAAGGCCGATGAGAGTCCCAATCATACCGAATGCGGGCGCGGCAGAACCCATAAATTCAAGCATCTTCCTGCCGTTGCCGTGCCTTTCATTAACGTACTGAATCTCCAGATTCATTATATCGCGTATATTCGAGGCGTCCTGACCGTCAATAACCATCTGCAAACCCTTTACAAGAAAAGGATTGCTCGCTTTCTTCATTTCCTCCTCAAGTGCCAGCGAGCCGTCTCGACGGTTTATCGCGGCGTAATTCACCATTTTCAGTATCAGCTCGCCCGGCAGAGGGATTTTGGTTACGATGGTCTTTTTGATAATTGAAAAAATCCCCAGAAATTGCGGCAGCGAAAAATGAATAAGCGTTGCGCATATCATACCGCCAAGTGTTATCATCAGGGACGGGGCATTAAAGAAAATCATAACCCCGCCGCCGACGGCTATTGAGCCGAACACCAGCAGAAAACAAAATACCACGCCGACTATCGTCGCTATATCCATAAAACGACCTTTATACTGATTCCAAAAATAATTGGTATTACTGAACTTCTGTCAATGTTTTTAGTTTCTGACTGAAATACGCAGCCATAGAAGGCTCTGTCTCGGCAAGAGAAGCCAGCACTTTTGCCTTGTTCCTGTCGCCCATATAATAGAGAATTTTCACAGCATCGGTTGGGCTTCCGTTTTGCGCCTGCGTCATATTCGCCAGAATTTTCCCTGCGCTTACGCCGTCCATTTTGTCGTAGCTTGCGGCAATGGTAACGAGGTTCTTCTTTTCCAAATCGCTGATTTCAACTCTCGTTTTGAGCAGTCTGTCGCGCTCGGATTTGAGACTGTTAATGCTCCCTGCCAAATCCGCCCTCAATGTCTCAAGCTTTTCAATGTCCTGCTCAAGCTGACCTCTTGCGACTTCAAGCCTTTTATTCTCGACATCAATGGATTTTAGCTTTTCGTTATATTCGTCCATTTTCTGACGAAGGTCATACACAAGTTCCTTCGTTTGTTTTTCATCTGCGCCGTTCGCCGTCCCGACCTGCGGAATCACCAGCTCCGACTGCGAACCTGCATTATCCGAATGCACAGCCAAACCTCCCTCCGCCGCAACGGATTTAGCGTCCTGCGTATGAACAGTTTCAACAACCTTATCGCCGAGAAAGAGAAACGCCCCAACAAAGGATAACGCAAAACTTAGCAACCCCGCCAAACCTATCATTATAATTTTCTTTTTATCCATATTTACATTCCTATACTTTAAACTACAGACTATTGACTACTGGCTACTGACTACTGACTTTTACACGGGCATACTTCATCACCGTATCTTCATCAGCTTGTTTCTGGTCGAGCTTTTCCTGCTCGTCGTAAAATCTTATTTTCGCCTGCTCCCGCAGCTTTTCAAGACCCTGACTGTACTGTCTTATCTTCAAAAATTCCGCGATTTTTTCTTTCTGCTGTTTTTCGAGTTCGGCAATTTTGCGTTTAAGCTGTTCGATTGCCTCGTCGTTTATCGCAGAGTACCGAAAAAAAATCTGCCTCTGCTGGAGATTTTTCATCGGGTCTTTGGTATTAAGCTGTTCGAGCATATCTTTTAAAAGAGCCTTTTTGGCGATAAGCAGCCCGACTGCGTTAGTCAGGCTTTCGGTAATAGTTAGCAGTTCGTTTTTCTTTCGCTGCTCTTCAATTTTTTTCACTTCCAGAACCTTTTGTGCCCGCCATACAAACTTTTTCATAAATTAATTCACAAGCCCAAGAAGTTTGTCCCAGCTTTCGGTAATCTGCCTAAGCATCGCGACGGTCTGGTTAAATTCAGATTTTTGTCCGACCGGCTGAATCAGAAAATTATTTATTTTATCGATAAGCGAGATAGCGCCGTCGATTTTCTTATTGCTGCCTGCCGAAAATGCGCCGATATTGATAAGGTCTTCGGCATCGCTGTATGTGGCGTAAATTTCTCGCAGCTTATTAGCGGCGGCTTTATGCTCTTTGGAAGCGACTACCGACATAAGCCTGCTTATGCTCGACAAAATATCAACGGCAGGGAAATGCCCCTTGTTCGCTAATTTTCTGGAAAGAACGATGTGGCCGTCCAAAAGACTTCTCGCTGAATCCGCGACAGGGTCATTAAGGTCGTCGTTTTCGACCAGAACCGTCAATATGCCCGTGATGCTTCCGACCTGTGCGCAGCCCAATCGCTCAATGAGTCTCGGCATAAGCGCAAAAACGCTTGGGCAATAACCCTTTGTTGCGGGCGGTTCGCCTGCCGCCAGACCGATTTCTCTTTGAGCCTGCGCAAACCGCGTCAGCGAATCCATCATAAACAAAACGTCTTTGCCCTTGTCCCGGAAATACTCGGCAATCGTTACCGCGACAAACGCAGCTTTCACTCTTTGTATCGCCGGTGCGTCCGATGTCGCAACGACAACTACGCTTTTCGCCAAACCTTTCGGGCCTAAATTTTCTTCAAGAAATTCGCGAACCTCTCTGCCTCGTTCTCCAATCAGCGCAACGACATTCACATCGGCTTTGCTCGAAATGGCTATATCGCCAAGCAGAACGCTTTTGCCCACGCCGCTGCCGGCAAAAAGCCCCACTCTCTGACCCTTGCCGCAGGTCAAAAGTCCGTCAATCGACCTCATACCAAGCTCAAGAGGCTGGGAAATTTTTTCTCTGCTCAAAGGCTGCGGCCCTGCCGCATCGAGATTTCGACTTTCCGCCCCCCCCAAATCCCCGCCGCCGTCAATCGGCTGTGCCAGACCGTTCAGCACCCTGCCGAGTATATTTTCATCAAGCCTTAAATTCCGCTGATATTCTCTTGCCGTTACGATATCGCCGGGACGAATCCCTTCGATATGCTCCAATGGCAGCAGAACTAAATTATCTTTATTAAAGCCGATAACTTCAGCCAGTACCCTTTTACCATTGTGCAGACCGATTCCGCACAACTGCCCGATGCCGAGCATTGGCCCTGCCGATTCAACCGTGAGGCCGGATACTCTGACAATCCTGCCCTGACAGTTCAACAGACTTGTCTGCCGAACCGTCTCAGCGAGTTTGCCAAAATCAATCGTAATATTTTCTTCAATAACCGTCATAAAACAAAATATCTCGTTAAAAATATCATCCCTAAGAGATTCATCATTTTTTCACTTTTCACTATTAACTTCTGCCGAAAGAGCCTTATTTATTCTTTCAAGATGTTCTCTGATAATATAGTTCACTGTTCCTTTAGGCGTTTCAACTTTGCACTCCGCTTTTTTCAGGCAGGGGTCAGCTTTGAACTGCACGCCCGGAAACTCCCACAAATCGCCCTGCTGCTGAAGAGCGCTTACACGCTGCAAATCTTCGTTATTCAGTAAAACAACAATATCATTCCCCTGCGGCGCGTAATTAAGCGTTTCGGTTATTATAGATGCCAGATTGTAATTTCCCTCTTTTACATTGGCCGCGATTATCTTCTCTGCGATTTTAACCGCCAGTTCGACGACCTGCTCCTTATTCTGCCTGACGATTTCGCTCGCGGATTTTTGCATACCTTCGACAATCGATTTAATCAGCCGGGAATTCTCCGCGATATCCCGCTTGTCCTGTTCAATCCTCTGGCTCATCCGCTCGGCTTCTCTGTCGGATTGCGATTTGAGCATATCCTCTCTCGAATAATCATCAAGTACGCAAACTTCATCAACTTTATCGCTGCATAACACTGTTGTTTGACCGCTCATTTTTTTACTCTGCAAAAACCAGTTCGCCTTTACTGTTCATTTCACGCATCGCCGAGACTATCTGCTCTCTTGCCTGCTCGGTGTCTTCCTTTTTAGGCGAAGACATAAGAGATGTTTCCTCGTCAATCATCGCCGAAGCCCTTTCGGAGATATTTGTGCGAATCTTAGCTGAAATTTTTTCATCAGCCTTAATCAGTGCAAAAGCCATCTTCTGCGGCTCTATTCCCCGAAGCGCATTCTGAATCGAACGGTCCGCGACAAGAGGAATATCTTCCCATATAATCATAAGGTCTGCGATTTGTTTGCAGGCCTCCTGGTCGGTTTTGCCCATCGACGCAAGCAATCCGTCGCGCAATTCCTTCGCCAGATTTCTCAAAACAACGGCAACTTTTCTATAACTCTGTTTTTTATCCACAGCGACAGCGACCGGCGACGATGAAGATGAATCGCTCTGAATCTCCGATAACTTCTGCGAAACCATTGCAGCTATTCTTTTTTTCGCGTCCGGGCTTATGCTCTCTGCCCCGGCCATTCTGCTCAATACGTTCACCTGCAATTGTTCTTTGAGCATACCAATAAGCTCTGAACTTCTCTTCGGGTCTAATTCGCTCAATACAACAGCCGCCGCCTGCGGATGCTCGGCATTCAGTACCGCCGCCAGGATATTGTTCTTCGCCTGTTTTATCTGAATAAACGGGTCTCGCTGATGCAGAAGTTCTGAAATCTGATTTTGTATATTGGCTGCTTTCTCCTGGCCGAGCGAACTTTTCAGCAATTTATCGAGAAAACCTTTTGCCTGAAAACGATTGTTTTTTTCGAGACTGCCGCAAAATTCATTCGCAAGCTGCGCCGTGTTATCCGGATTACAGCAGCCGGAAACATCGAGATATGCCATTTCCACCGCAATATCTTTGACTGTATGCTCATCGATTCCCTTGAGCAATTCCGCCGCTGCGCCGTGGTCAAGAAGCGAAAGAAGCATAGCGGCTTTTTGTTTTCCGGTAAGCATTTATATCTCTAATTAAAATATATTTAATTTGTTTTAACAGAGCCGCGAATGTAAATGAGCGGTCAAAAACTCCATCGGCCTTCAGGCCGATTCCTCAATTTTGCACTTTCAATTTTAAACTTTTAATTTTCTTTGTCCTCAATCCATTTCAGAAAGACCTGCCTTGCCTGTTCTGGATTGCTCTTCAGTGCGCCGGCAAGCTGATTTCTCAACGCGGTTTGCGAGAAGCCTTCCGACGCGGGCAATTGAGCGGCTTTAGCTCCGCCGCCGGCAACCTGACCGGCAGGCTGAACCTGTACGACTTTTTCGCCTTTAGTAAAAATTTTAAACACAAGCAATGCGCAAATTCCCGTCAGCCCCAGCGACAACTGTTTGGCCAAAGCGATATAACCCGAAAAATCGGCAGGCTCTTTAACATCCTGATTCTGTGGCCTGCTGAATTTCACATCGACGACTTTAAGCGAATCGGATTCTTTCAGTCCCAGAGCATTCTTAATAATCTGCTCGACATCTGCGACCTGCAAACCTTTGGCGTTTGCAGCAGCAGCATTGGCATCTGGAGTGGACAAATCAACAAACGCCGCGACGGACAATGATAATACCTTGCCGGGCATTTCTGTTCTTTGCTCGACCGTTTTGCCGACTGCATACTCGGTCAGAGTTGTTTCATCTTTTTTCACGCCGCCTGCAGCTGTCTGTCCCTCGCCCGCCGCCCTGGCCGCCTCGGTTTCGGAATTGCTCTTGATTTCCTCTTTTGTGGCGACTTTTTTGGCGGGGTCATAAATTTCTGTAACCTGACTTACGCTGGTGGTATCGACGACAGCGTCGATTTTAACTTTGGCTCTGTCCGGACCAAGAGCCATTGTCAGCATATCTTCGACCTTCGCGGCAAGAGAATGTTCGACTCTTTCCTTATAATCCTGAACAGTCCCTCCGCCGGAGGCGAACCCCTGCTCGCCCTGCCCGCTAAGCAGTCTGCCCTGACTGTCAATTATCGTTACATTTTTAGCGTCAAGCCCCTCAATAGCGCCGGCAACGAGATTGGAAATCGCGGAAATATTCGTGCCGCTAAGTTTACCCCCCCCGCGAAGCTTAAGCACAACCGATGCGCTTGTCTTATCGGATTGGGAATCGAAAATCTTCTGCTTTGAATTTACGATGTGAACTCGCGCCGAAACAATCCCGTCAATCATTTGAATGCTTCTGGCAAGCTCGTCTTCGAGTGCACGTTTGAGGTTGATATTCTGAACGAAGGGACTTACGCCTATTTTTTCATTGTCGAATAATTTATATCCGCCTTTGTCGCTGTCGGCAAGCCCTTCTTTTGCCATATCGAGCCTAAGCTGATAAACGCTGTTCTTCGGCACATATATGGCTGTTCCGCCGTTTCGCAGTTCGTAAGGAATCCCCTTTTCGCTGATTTTATCAGCTATTTTGGAAGCGTTGTCAGGCTGCAGGTCGTGATAAAGAAGCCGCATATCAGGCTTGGCGACCCAGTGAGCGACAAGACCGGAAATCAGCAGCGCAGAGATGACAGCGGTAATCAGAATCGTCCGCTGCACAAAACTGATGTTCTGCCAGATTGCGTTTATCCTTGCCAGTATATCCATAATTTTAATTTTAAATTTTAAATCGGCATATTCATCGTTTGTTTATATGCCTCTATGAGTTTGTTTCTTACGCCGACTAACATTTTAAAACTCATATCCGCTTTGGCTACCGAAGCGACGACGGAATTTATATCATTATTTTTACCGCTCATTAAATCCATTATCGAAACATCAGAGACTTTTTGCTGGCCGTCAATCTGCGAAAGATAATCAGAGACCGCATTAACAGTTTTGCCGAAATCTTTCGCAGCCGCAGGCGCTTTTTGGTCTAAACCAGCGCCTGCAGCCGGATTGATTTGGTTGGTTGCCGAACTGATATTCGGATTGAATGTTATCATTTTAAAATTCCTTGATATTTATTTCTCTGTGTTCTCTGTGAACTCTGTGGCTAAAAACTTATTTCAAAAGTTCCAGCGTAGTTTCCGCCATTGACTGATAGCGTTTAAGAACAGCGGCGTTTGCCTGATAGGCCTTTGTCGCCGTAGCAAGATTCATCATTTCAATAGGCAAATTGACATTCGGCATAGACACATACCCGTCTTTATCCGCGTTTGGATGGCCGGGTTTCAGAATTTTCTGGAAATCGCTCTGGTCTTCGGAGAAATCATCCACCGTTACGCCGCCGATGCCATTGTCGCTGTCGGTTTTAAAAATCGCCTCTACCCTCCGATAAGGCTTGCCACTGCCGTTGTCTGTCGTTTGAGCATTGGCGACATTCGAGGAAATGATGGACATATTTTTGTCCTGAGCATTAAGCCCGGACACCGCAATATCAATCGTACTAAAACCAGACCCTATTTTCATAATTTACTTTCCGGTTTGCATTAGTCGCCCAGAGCCATCTCTATCTGCCTGTACTTTTTGGCAAGCAGTCGAGTATAAGCCTTATGTTTTATGGAATTTTCCACCATCTGCCCGATTTCAATCTCAAGATTGACATCGTTGCCCTTATCATTCAGCGACGTATTCAGCGGCTGAAAAATCTCCGGCTCAAGCTGCTCGGAATCAATATCGCCGCCGGAGGCAAGAGCTTTTTCGAGAATCTGGTCAAATTTGATATCGAATCTGCGGTAGCCAGGCGTTTCCATATTCGCTACGTTGCCGGCTATCGCTTTCTGGCGAATGCCTTCAGCTTTTATGCCGGCTTCGATTAAATCAGTTATGCCGCCGATTTTGCTCATTAGTTCCTGTAAATTTTCAACGCAGTTTCTCGCAGAACTATATGTGCAATAATTGTGCCAGCAGGAGTCCGTTTTTCATTACCACTTTTACAGTAAAGACTTACGGAAAGAATAAGGTTTGTGTAAAATGCGTTTCCCCCCTTTGGCGTTAAATTCTTATACACTTATTTAGCGTGAGAAATCGGCCAAAGGCGCAAGTAAATTGAAAATTTTGTAAAATTTCTTCAAATTTTGTGAAGAAATAGCGTGCGGCAATCAGTTACAATCGACAATTATATTATCAATCAGCCTTGCCGAGCCAATTTTGACCGCTATTGCGAGCAATGTTTCGCCTCTGACCTGTTCTACTTCTTTAAGTGTTTTAGTATTAACAATATCTATATAGTCTATTTTTGTCCGGCCACTCAATTTTATGATTTTTTCCATTTCACCGATAATTTTTTTACTGTCGCGCAAACCGCCAGCAATTAAAATCTCCGCTTCCTGCAAAGCGGCGTACAACAGCGCAGCGTCTTTTCGCTCATCAGCATTTAGATACCTGTTCCTGCTGCTCATCGCCAGTCCGTCTTTTTCACGAACGGTGGGACAAACGACAATCTTCAACGGCATATTCAAATCGGCGACCATTCGCTGAATAATTATTGACTGCTGGGCATCTTTTTGTCCGAAGAACGCTGCGTCTGGCTGGACGATATTAAAAAGTTTTGCGCAAACCGTCGCGACACCTCTGAAATGGCCGGGCCTGTTCCTGCCGCACAAAGGCTGGTCAAGTTTTTCAACATTAACCCACACATTGCCCCACGATAGATTCTGCTGCGGATAAATTTCGTCAGGCGTTGGCGCAAAAATTACATCTGCACCGCTTTTTTCGCATCCTGCAGTGTCAGCATCGAGCGTTCGCGGATATTTGTCAATATCTTCCGTCGGGCCAAATTGAGTTGGATTGACAAAGATACTGACTACCACAAAATCCGTTTGTTTTTTGGCGGTTCTTATAAGCGAAAAATGCCCTTCGTGCAGAGCGCCCATCGTCGGAACCAAGCCGATGGTTTTGCCGGCAGATTTTGCCTCTGCCACAAGTTTTCGCACTTCCTGAATTTTTTTAACAATTTTCATTTTTAATCGACAGGGTATAAATCTCTTTTTGCGGCGAGTATCGAACCAACCGCAATCGCCGCCGTTTCAATCCTTAAAATCGTATCGGTAAGTTTTACAGGCGCTGCATTGAGAGCCTTTAAAGTTTTTTCTTCGGCATCAGTAAAACCGCCTTCCGGGCCGATAAAAGCAATAACGTCCTGTTCGCTAAAGTCAAAATTTATAACAGATATCGCGTCTTCCGTCAAAGCCCCAAAAATTATATCGGCGTTCGGATATTCTTTGGGCAGTTGTTCAATCGCCTGCTCAAAATTCCGCGGAATATCTATAATCGGCAGGAAATTTCGCTGGCACTGCTTGGCTGATTCGACCGCAATGGCTTCATATCTTCGCAAAACATTTTTTCCATCCGGCTGTTTTACCGTTCGCTCGAAAATAATCGGCGAAATCCGGTCAACGCCCATCTCCGTGCATTTTGCTATAACCAGCTCAAAACGCTGGGCTTTCGCTTCGCTTGATGCGATAATTATTCTGCGATTAGAGCGATTGGTCAGAGTGTTTAACGTTTGTATTTTGAGCAGTGCGGAATCTTTGGCGATTTTTTCGATGATTGCTTGTGCCGATGTTCCTTTGCCGTCAAAAAGCTCTACGCAATCGCCTTTGGTAAGTCGCATTACCTTGGTCAAATGCCTTAACTGAACGTCATCGATAACGGCATCGGCGTTCGGCGTAATCGTTTCGCAGTAAAATCTTGCCCTTCTCATATTTTTTGCAAACCGCCCAAATACCAAATACTAATAGTTTCTAACATAATGAAAAAGACGCAACATAGTGAAGCGTATCTCGTCGTTCGTGAATCGTGAAGCGAAAAAACGACAAAATACAAAAATTATGTACAAATGTCTTTTTGTTAGAGTTTCTAACTTAAATTTTCGAGACGAATTTTTTTATCGTATTCGATAAGAGCCGCTATCAATTCTTCCATATCGCCCGCGACTATTTTATCAAGATTATACAGCGAAACATTTATGCGGTGGTCGGTGAGCCTGTTCTGCGGAAAATTATACGTTCGTATTCTCGCAGACCTGTCGCCAGAACCAATCATCGTCTTGCGCTGCTCTTCGCGTTTGCTTTTATCAATAGACTGATAATGCTCATAAACCCTGCTTCGCAGCAGCCGCCAGGCCTTTGCGCGATTTTTATGCTGGCTTCTGTCCTCACGCATATTTACCGTGATGCCGGTCGGAATGTGTTCGAGTTTCACTGCGCTGTTTATTTTATTAACCGCCTGTCCGCCGGGGCCGCCCGCCCTGCTGACATATTCGTTGACATCGCTTGTGGGAATTTGAATGTCTAATTCTTCGGCTTCCGGCAGAACCGCAACCGTTACCGCCGATGTGTGAACTCTGCCCTGCGTTTCGGTTTCTGGAACTCTCTGGACACGATGGCCGCCGCCTTCATATCCCAAATGCGTCCAGACACCGGGGCCTTTGATATTTAAAACCACTTCCCGAAAACCGCCCAGCTCGCTTGCGCTGAAGTCCATCTGCTCGATTTTCCATTTTTGCTTTTCGCAGTAGCGAATATACATTTCATATAAATCGCGCGCGAACAGCGCTGCCTCGTCGCCGCCTGTGCCTGCCCGAATTTCCATAATAACAGAGCCGACAGATGCGTCGTCAGCCATAACAAATGAATCTTTGATTTGCTCGAAAAGCTCATTGCTCTTCTGTTCAAGTCCGGCCAGTTCTTCAACCGCCATCTGCTTAAATTCCTCGTCGGCGGCAGGGTCGTTTATAATCGCTTTTGCCTGCTCGATTTCCTCAATTTGTTTTTTATAACTGCGATAGCGGGAAACAGTCAGTTTGAGTTTGCCCTGTTCTTTGGCCAGTGCGATGGATTTCATCGGGTCGGAAGCGACTGCCTGGTCTTCGAGCAGTTTCTCTATCTCGATGAATCGGTTCTCCTGCTCCGTCAGTTTTTTTATTAGGGCTGAATGTATATCACTCATAATACAAACCAGTTATCTGTCATTCCAGCAAAAGCCGGAACCCATTTTTCAATCTTTTTTCTCTGTGCCTCTGTGGTGAATATGTTTTATGGATAAAAAATTACGCTGCCGGTGCATAGCCTGTTTGACTACGACCGACAGCGCAAGTTGTACACGAACGGAAACTACTTTTCTTTTTTAGCGGACTGGTTCATATAGCCCTGCCCGTATTTCTTCTGGAATCTTTCGATTCGACCGGCAGTATCAACGAACTTTTGTTTGCCGGTATAGAACGGATGGCACATCGAGCAAATATCTGCGCTGATGTTTTTGACCGTACTGCGGGTCTCAAACGTATTTCCGCAGCCGCATTTTACCTTAACGACATCGTATTTTGGATGTATGCCTTCTTTCATTGTCTTTCACCTTTATAAACCAAAGCACAGTATTATATCGGCTTTTTTGAGGTATGCAAGAAGTTTTTGTGAGCAAGCAACCCCTTTAATTTATCGCAAAAACGGCATTTTTGCGTTATTTTCTCAAAATAACGCGTGTTCCATGAGTAGTTTTTTTACTTTTTGGCGTACCTGCCGGGCGATTTTTACCGCCTGCTTGGCTTCAGCAAGGGAAATTGACTCATAATGGCCGGGATAACGAGTTGTCGTTGCGTATTCCGTCAGCAGCCTTTGCTGTTCAACGGATAGTGGGAATTTTATACTTTTTGGCAGCAATGAAACTAATGTTTCAACATCGTGAGTACGCCCAAACTCAATTTTCAGTATAACCAACAGGGCTTTTAGATATTTTTCAACGCACTGCTGGGCGTGAAAACAAACCGTATCGGTCGGGCATTTCGCTCCTAATTTAAGCGTGTGAACGGCGTTTTTCAAGTCGTTTTCGGCCTTAATCGCCCATTCGCCGGCAACTATTGCGATTTTATCCTGTTCTGGCATAAAGAAGTTTTCCTTCCCGCACAGCAGGCCATTCTATTGTTCCAACAATATCCTTTCGCCACTCAAAATCCTCCGGCCTGACTACAATCAAATCCTTGGCGACCGCAATATCGTGGAGCGCAACACCGATTTCAACGGTTTTTTGGCGTACAGAGCCTTTCACCGGCATTACAATAAGCAGGTCAATATCGCTATCCGCTCTGGCTCTGCCTTTAGCGTGCGAACCAAAAAGAATGATTTTGTCGGGCGAAAAACGACTTACAATGCGACCAACCATTCTTTTTATCTGCCTGCCGGAGGCTAATTTGTTTCGGGCTGCTGTTTTTTTGATTTTTGACACGAAGTTTTCCCTTTAACTGCCGAATTTAAGAATACCGCAACAAACCCATATTTGCAAGTTTTAAGCTATTACTTGTCAAAACCTCTTTTTTGGCTTATAATTTGTGAGAAAAGAAGCAGGGATGCAAGGATTTTGTCAGCCTTTGGCCGAGTTTCCTTACTTCCTTATTTTCTTGCCTCTTTATTTCATAGTTTTAAAGGAACGAAAAATGACTCCAAAACTAATAATCGTCGGTGCCGCCGGCAGAATGGGCAAAAGGCTTACCGCTCTTGCCGCAGCATCCAAAAATTTCGACATAATCGGCCTGCTCGAAAACAAAGGCAATCCCGAACTTGGCAAAGACCTTGAGCAGGTCGGTGTGAAAATCACTTCCGATTTTCCGGCAGGGGCAAACGTTGTTATTGATTTTTCGCTGCCCGCGGCGTTTGGCGGCACGCTCGACTACTGTCTGAAAAACAAAGCTGCCCTTGTTTGTGGAACGACAGGCCTTGATGACGTTCAGCTCAAAAAAATCGAGCAGGCCTCAAAATCAATCCCAGTTATTCAGGCAACGAATATGAGCGTCGGTATGAATTTGCTGTTTGAGCTTGTCGGCAAAGTCGCCGCCAAACTCGGCGAAGAATACGATATTGAAATCATCGAAGCGCATCATCGTTTCAAAAAAGACGCTCCCAGCGGTTCAGCAATGACGCTTGCGGAAAGAATCGCCGCCGAAACAAAGAAAGATTTCCCCGCCTGCCTCGATTGCGGCAGAACCGGCAAAGAAGCCCTTCGCAAAAAAGGCACAATCGGTATGCAGGCAATTCGCCTTGGCGACACAATCGGCGAACACTCCGTAATGTTTGGCACGCTCGGCGAAACGCTGACAATTTCGCACAGCGCGCACAGCAGAGATACTTTCGCCGCAGGCGCAGTCAGAGCCGCAGCCTGGCTCGCCGGAAAACAGCCCGCAAAATACTCAATGGCCGATGTGCTGGGACTGAAATAATGTCAATTTGGTTATTGCTTGCAACGGCGGATACGAAGGCTTAAAATCACGGCTTAACAAATAAGGATTAATTATGCTGATAAAAGTTTTAAAAAGTAAAATACACCGTGCGACGGTTACGGACGCTCTGATAGACTACCCAGGCAGTATCGGTATTGATTCTGCGCTTATGGAGGCCAGCGGGCTTGTGCCTTACGAGCTTGTTCTGGTCGCCGATACCACTAATGGCGCAAGACTCGAAACTTATGTCGTACCCGAAGCAGCTGGCAGCGGCAAAGTACAGATTCTCGGCGCAGCGGCCAAACTGATGAACAAAGGCGACATCATCATTATTATGAGCTTCGGTTTGCTTTCGCCGGAAGATGCAAGACACACCAAACCAAAAGTCGTCATCGCCAATGAAAAAAACGGAATTAAGGAAATACAGTAAATTATGCTATGCCGAAGGCATTCCGCATTTTTGATTTTTTATTTTTGATATTTAATTTTCTTTATGCATCCTGAACTTTTTAGAATACCGTTCACGCACCTTACCGTAAAAAGTTACGGCGTTATGATGGTGTTTGGATTTATTTGCGCGATAATCATCATTCGCAAACTTTCACGCGGTATGGGCGAAAACGAAGACCATGTAACAACCGCGGCGCTCTACTCGCTCATCGCGGGCGTTATCGGCGCAAGACTGTTTTATGTAGTCCACTATTGGGCTCAATTCAAAGACAGAGGAATTACCGAAATTTTCGCCGTCTGGGACGGCGGACTCGAACTGCTCGGCGGAGTGCTGACTACGATTTCAGTTATCATTATTTATTTGAGATTCAACCGCCTGCCCATAAGACGGTACTTGGACATTCTCGCGGTCGGTTTGATGATGGCTCTGGTCTTCGGCAGAATCGGCTGTCTCTTCAGCGGATGCTGTTTCGGCAGACCGACAACCTGTCCTCTTGCGATTCATTTTCCTTACAATTCGCTGGCATACAACAGCCAGATTCGGCCGGACGATAACAGACACAGAGAAACCCCTTATATCGAACTGCCAGCCGATTATTTTGACGGCTATTTATTGAAGCCGCTCGAAGAGCTTTCGCCGCAGCAAAAACTTGAAGTCTCAAAGCATGGCAAGTATCGCTGCCTCGGCATTATTCCGACGCAGCTTTATGAATCCTTCTCGGCTTTGCTCGGTTGCGCCTTATTGTATCTTCATCGGCGAAAGGGAATTCGGTATTATCAAAAGGGATTGCCTGCGCCGTTTTTCTTCCGTTGCGGCGTAACATTCGGCCTGCTGTTTATTGTTTATGGAACGATGCGGTTTATTATAGAATTTTTCAGAGACGATAATCCGCTTGGCTATTTTGGCCTGACCATCTCGCAGAATTTGAGCATTGTACTTTTTGCGATATCTGTTGTGCTGATTGTCATCTTCGGCAATATGAAACAAACACCATCCGCAAAACGATAAATCCGCCGTGATAACTGACAACTGTGTTTCTGTGGTTTTAAGGGTTGCAAAATTTTTATCTGGTGGTATCCTTTAAAGCTGACGGAATTGTATTGAAAGGGATTTTTTTCAAGGGTGTAAGTTGCGCGGGGATAAGCCAAGAGTAGTTGTAATCGGCGGCGTATATGTCGATATGGCGGTACGCTGTGTTGATTTTCCGGCGACGGGACAGACCGTTTCCGGAAGCGGATTTTCGTACACACATACAGGGGCAGGATTAAATCAGGCCGTTCAGGCGGCGATTTGCGGATGCGAAGTATTTCTGGCAGGCAAGGTCGGCAAGGACGATTTCGCAAAAATAATAAGAAATAATCTCGACGGTCTGGGCATAAACCACGAATTTTTATTTGAAGCCGATGCCAAAAGCACTGGCGCAATCGTTTCTTTCGTAAGCAGCTCCGGTGCAAACAGAACGGTTACTTCCGAAGGAGCAAATCGGGCTCTGACTGACGGCGATATTCGCACGGAAGAATTTGAAAGGCTGCTCGAATCGGCGGATGTTTGTCTTATCAACGGCGGATTGAGCAGCGATTTTGTTTGCGCAGCGCTCCGAGCGGCAAAATTAGCCCGAACAAAAGTCATACTCGACCCTGCAGTGAACAGCGAACAGCTTCAAAACACAAATGTCCATCTGCCATTAGACTATTATACGGCTGATGTGCTTGTGCCAAATTTTGCCGAGGCCGCCGAACTTATCGCCGCGGCAGGGCATAATGTCCATACCGCTAAAATCATCGGTACAGACCTCATCGCGCGCGGAGTGGGATGCGCAATTATAAAACTTGGAAAAAAAGGAGCGGTGGTAATTGACAGAGAAAATGCAACTCATATCCCGGCGTTCGATGTGAAATGTATCGACCGGACAGGCTGCGGAGACGCTTTTGACGGGGCTTTGGCGGCAAGCCTGGCTGTAGGCGATGAAATCGTAAAAGCGGCGAAATTCGCATCAGCGGCGGGAGCTCTCGCCTGCTCGAAATTCGGAGCATTGGAGGCTCTGCCGAAAAAAATGGAAATAATCCAATTACTACAAACCCTGCCATAAAAAACCCCCAGTAAAACTGGAGGCTAAATAATTTTATTTCAGTTTTGCTTTTAAGACGTTCAGAAGTCTTTCGTTTCTTATCGGTTTCTGGAATACGCCGGCGAAGCCATACTGGGTATAGTCAACGCTCGTATTCATACTGTCGCCTGCCGCGCTAAGAAGATAGACGGGTGTTTTGTCGCCGAGCAGTTTAAGCTCTCGCGCAAAAGTAGTGCCGGCATCTATCGACTCCATCATCAGGTCAACCAGAACGAGGTCAGGGGTTTTTTCTTTGTAAATTTTCAGGCCTGCCTCGGCGGTATGAGCCTGAAGCATAACATAGCCGCTTGTCTCCAAAAGCAGCCGAATAGCTTCGAGAAAATCAGGGTCATCGTCAATCGCCAAAATTACATATTTTCCATCCTGCATCACATTACTCCTTTAGCAGCAAGAAACCAGCTCAAAAATTTTTAGTTCTTAATAAATTTTCCAAAAAGATTACTGCTTTTTCGAGATTTTTTTTCGCATTTTCCGTAAGCGGCGCGTCAAACTCGTCAAACTTGTAGCCGCGAACACAAAGCATAAAGGCTTTCGCCTTCGACTTAAAAAGATTTCCTGCCAGCGTCATAACCTCGACAGGTTCAACGCTGTGGCTGGAAAAGCTGCCGGCGGCATCCGCAGCCAAAAGCGGCTCAAACGTAAAAGGCTCGGCACAATTCACCGAGGCATCGGCAAAAATAACAACATCATTCTCGGCAACCGCAGCGGAATCTTCAATTGTCAACTGATAATCCGAATCAACGGTAACGCCGGGCAGATTCAATTTTTCAATTCTCTCGGCAACGGCAGGCCCCAAACCGTCGTCGGCTCTTGCCGGATTGCCGAAGCCAAGCAATAATACTTTACTGACTTCCGCTGTCATTCCTTTGTTCTGCTTGTTATCTCGTTGCCCTGATAATCGTAGAGCGTAATTTTTAAAGGCATTTTGCCCATCGCGTGAGTTGCGCAGGACAGGCACGGGTCATAAGCTCTGATAGCGACTTCAACGCGATTCAAAAGTCCTTCGGTAATTTTGGGAACGCCGCTGATATATTCATCGGCGACTTTCGCGACGGCTCTGTTCATCGGCTCGTTGTTGTGCGTAGTCGAAACAATCAAATTGGCCATCGTAATCTGGTCATCGTCATTGACTTTATAATGATGGAACAATGTGCCGCGAGGAGCTTCGATGAGACCGACCGCTTCATTTCTGCGTTTGCCCTTTACGACGAGGTCTGTTCCCTGAAGGTCTTTATCGTTGAGCAGCTCGTTAATTTTTTCCGCCGAGTGCAGAATCTCAATCATTCTCGCCCAATGATAGGCCATAGTGATATTGTTCGGTTTTCCGTTTGTTACAGCCATAAATTCTTTTCTCGCGGCCTCTGCTTCTGGTGTGTCGATAAAATCACAGGTATTTACCCTGGCCAGCGGGCCGACACGATACCAGCCCTTTTCAGCGCCTATTGATTTGATGAATGGGAATTTCATATATGACCAGGATTTTACTTCTTCCGTGATGTAGTCGGTGTAGTCTGAATAATCGACCTGGTCAAAAATCTTTTTGCCCTGCGAATCTATCGCGCGAAGATTGCCGTGATATAAATCCATTGCGCCGTCTTTGCGGATTAAACTCAAATGGTTTGAGTCGAAAGAGCCGAATGAGGCGATTTTTTGCAGATTTTCTACGGTGTAGTCTTTGGCGATTTTCAATGCGCCTCTCGACCATTCGAGCATTTGTTTAATGTCTTTCAGGAAGCTGTCTCTCTCGGCGATTGAAAGATTTTTGTTGATTCCGCCGGGGATTGCGCCAGTGCCGTGAATTTTTTTGCCTGCGGTTGCTTTGATGATTTCCTGCCCGAATTTTCTCATCATAACGCCCTGAACGGCCAAATCCGGGAACTTAATCGCAACGCCGATGACGTTTCTAATTTTTGGGTCAGCGTCAAAACCGAAAAGTAAATCCGGCGAGACCAAATGGAAAAAGTGCAGAGCGTGCGACTGGAACATTTGTCCGTAGTGCATAAGTCTTCGCATTTTTTCCGCGGTGGGAGTGAGTTTATCAGCGCCGACGATTCTGTCCATCGCTTTGGCGGCGGCCAAATGGTGGCTCACCGGACATATTCCGCAAAGCCTTTGGACAAGCACAGGCACTTCCCAGTAAGGCCTGCCCTGAATGAAACGCTCAAAGCCGCGGAACTCGACGATGTGCAGCCGGGCCTGCGTAACTTTATTGTTTTCGTCGAGCAGAATGGAGACCTTGCCGTGTCCCTCGACTCTGGTTACGGGTTCTATTATTACTCTTTTGCTTTCACTCACTTTATCGCTCCAAGACAAAAAACTGTCCATAATTTATTCATAAACCGCGTGGGCTAAGAGCCCACCCTACAAAACTCCACAACGACTTAATCGTATTTAATAAGTTCGTAAGGCAAATCAACGGGCTTATTCGTAAGCAGCGCGACTAATGTCTGCCATATTGTATCAGCGCTCGGCGGACAGCCGGGCATATGATAGTCAATTTTCACAACCTCGTGGCAGGGATAAACTTTATCCAAGCACAGCGGTATTTCCTTATCATTCGGAATAATACCGGAGGGATTATATACCGTCGGGCCGTTTAGATAGGCTTCATCAAGGCATTCTTTCAGAGGGATATTATTTCTCATCGCCGGTATGCCGCCCATTGTGGCACAATCGCCTACCGAAATGAGAACATCGCAATGCCTTCTGAAATCCTGCAAAACACGAACGTTTTCTTCGTTTGCGCAGCCGCCCTCAATCAGGCCGACGGCGCATCTGCCGGTAAATTCCTTTATATCGTCAACCGGCGACTTATCAAAATCGACAAGTTCGATGAGTTTTAAAATCCGCTCGTCAATATCAAGCACCGACATATGACAGCCGAAGCAGCCTGCCAGCGATGCCGTTGCAACCTTTGGTTTTGACATTTATATATCCCTTAAAACTTTCTTGAAGTTTGACTCATAAATAACAAATACCACAATATCAAATATCAAAATGTAAAAATAAAAATGACATATCAAAAATTAAAAATAGTATGCCGAAGGCAATCCACAATTTTTATATTTAATTTTTTATTTTTGATTTATTTCCAGAAAAAACTTTTTTTACTTTTTACCGGCCTCAATATCCGAGCCGATTGGCTTTGTATCGTATTTTCGCTGTCCGACCGGAATCGCAAAGCCTACACGTTTCTTTATAATACAACCGACCGGGCAGACATCGGCAGCTTTGTCCGTCGCCTTAAAATCGGTATCTTTCAAATCAGCATTAGCGTTGACGGCTACTTTTTTATCAGCGCCTCTGCCGACAAATTCAAATATAGTTTTTTTGTCAACGTCTCTGGAAGCCTCAACGCATCTGCCGCAGAGAATACATCTGTTCCGGTCGATTAGTATGTCAGGATGCGTGGCATCGACATCTCTTTTTGGGAACAGATAAGGATATTTTGGCGCCGAGATGCCGAGGCGGTAAGCCATCGCCTGCAATTCACAGTTGCCGCTCTTTTCGCAGAACATACAAAAATGATTGCCCTCGACAAAAAGCATATCAATTATATTTTTTCTGTGTTCTTTCAGCTCGGCAGTATCGTTTTCGACAATCGCGCCTTCCGTAATCGGCTGCGTGCAGGCAGCCTGCGGCCGGCCGTTAATGAAAACCGTGCAGACACGACACGAGCCGTGAGGAATCAAATCTTTCATAAAGCAAAGTCTTGGTATGTAAATACCGGCAGCATCGGCAGCTTCGAGAATCGTCTGGCCCGGTTTGCCTTTTACTTCCACACCGTCAATTGTAAAAGTAATCTGGTCGCTCATTATTACCCTTTCATTTTTCAGCCACTAAGGCACAAAGACACGAAGAAAATATATATAAAAACTTTGTGCCTTTGTGTCTTTGTGGCCTTTTTATTATTTTACAAAAATCACAGAATCCCGTTTTGCGATTGTTTCGGCACCTTTTACCGCTTTTCTGATATCAAATGTCGGCTGCATACCATTAGTTGTTTTTTTGACCTTCGTTTCATAACTTTTTCGGAAATTTTTCAGAGTCGTCAATACCGGATTCGGCGAGGTTTGGCCTAATCCGCATCGGCTGGTGATTTTGACGCTTTCGCCGAGCTTTTGCAGTATGTCAAGGTCTTCCGGTTCGCCGCAGCCTGTCAGGATTTTGTCGAGATATTTTTTGAGCAGGACGTTTCCAGCTCTGCAGGGAGTGCAGTATCCACAGCTTTCTTCAACGAAAAATTCCATATAATCGGCTGCAACGGCAACCATATCTCTTTCCGGGCCAAAGACCACAACCGCTCCGCCCGTGGCCAAATCGTCATAACAGATAGTTCGCTGGAAATCCGCCGAACCGACAATCTGACCGCTTGGGCCTCCGATGAGAAGAGCCTGCGCGTCTTCTGCGCCGACCATCTTCAGAAGTTCTGAAACTTTAACGCCAAACGGTATTTCATAAACGCCCGGCTGTTTGCAGTCGCCGGACACGCTTAATAACTTAGTGCTTGGGCTGCCTGCCGAGCCGACTTCAACAAACCAGGCTGCTCCCATTTCGAGTACTCTCGGCACACAGCAGAGAGTTTCGACATTATTGACCGAAGTCGGTTTACCGAGATAGCCTTTTTGGGCAGGGAATGGAGGTCTTGTTTTGGGGTCGCCCCTTAACCCTTCGCAGGAACTGATAAGCGAAGTCTCTTCGCCGCAGATATAAGCTCCCGCTCCCATCTGGATTCTGACATCGAAATTAAAACCCTTTTTGCCGAGTATGTCTTTTCCGAGCAGATTTCTGCTTCTTCTGTCGGCCAGAACTTTTTCGAGAAATTTTCTCAAATACGCGTATTCGCCGCGAAGATAAAGGATGCCTTCGTCGGCGCCGATGGCATACCCGCCGATTGTCATACCTTCAAAGAGCATATCAGCACGCTCCGTGAGCAAAACTCTATCCTTAAACGTGCCCGGCTCACCTTCATCTGCGTTGCAGATAATATATTTTTTCTCGCCGGCTGCGCCGCGAGTGAACTGCCATTTCATTCCGGTTGGGAAGCCCGCCCCGCCCCGGCCTCGCAGTCGAGCGTTCTTAACCTCGTTGATTACCTCGACGGAACTCATAGCCAGCGCGTTTTTCAGACCGGCCTCCGGTTTAAATTCGGCGAAAATCACCCTGCCCTTATTCCTTATATTATTGTGGACGCAGGAATGGACAAGTTCATCGGCATTGTGGCCGTCGCCGAGCCGATGCTTTAGTTTAGATGGGTCGTAATGCTTTTTAATGTCGGCGACAACTTCTTTAACTTTATCGGTGGAAAGATATGTAATAATTTCGTCATTGAACAGCGCAGCCGGCGACTGGTCGCACATTCCGATACAGGGAGCGTATTCAAGCGTGATTTTGCCGTCAGGCGTAGTCTGGCCGAATTTTATGCCAAGCTCTTTTTCAAAGGCCTCTGCCACAACCTCCGAGCCGCTCATTTTATCCACAACGTCATTACAAAGACGGATTACCACGCCGCCTTTTTGTTTTTTGGATAAAAACACGTAAAATGACACTACACTCTCGACTTCAACACGATGACAATTGACGCACTTTGCGATATAATTCATCGCTTCATCGCTTACTTGCCCGAATTGCTGCTGAACGGCACGAACAATATCCATCATTCGTGTACGGTCATTGCCGCAGAATTTGCATATCTCTTTGATTGCAGACGTTAAATTTACACTCATATTTTACCTCATAGCCCTGCTATTTGTTAAATCGTTAAAATTTAAACGCTGGGACATATTGTAATGTTTTTTTTCTCTTTGTCTATGAAAAAAACGATATAAGCTAAAATTAAACAATATTCGGCAGTTTGATTGCACTGTCCCGGAGTTTTGGGGGTGATAAATTCAGTTTTGTAGGGTGGGCTTTAGCCCACGCAGTTTTCTAAAATTTACTCATTTACATAGTTTATTTTACAGCCTCTATTCTGTGCTCTGCGTTCTGTTTTTTGCATTTGGCCATTTCTATCGCAAGGCGAATTGCCGCTTTCATACTCGATTCATCAGCGACGCCTTTGCCGGAGATGTCAAACGCCGTGCCGTGTGCTGGCGACGTGCGAATTATCGGCAACCCAATAGTAACATTAACCGCATCCCTGAACGCGAGCAGTTTTACGGGTATCATCGCCTGGTCGTGATACATCGCGACAACGCCGTCAAAATCGCCGCGAGCCGCCTTGAAGAAAAGCGAATCTGCCGGATAAGGCCCGCTGCAATTTACGCCCATCTCCTGCGCTATCATAATGGCAGGAGCGATTATCCGCTGCTCCTCGTCGCCGAACTGGCCATCTTCGCCGGCGTGAGGATTGAGAGCAGCAACGGCGATTTTCGGATTCTTAACGCCGAAGTATTCCTTCAACGCGATGTTGAGCAAGTCAATCGGCTTATAAACGCAGCCGATTGTAAATTTGTTCCGCAATTCAAAAAGAGCCTCGTGAATCGTGGCCAGCGCAATTTTCAAATTCCCCGCTACGAACATCATCGCCTTTTGCGGCGATTTACACCTTGCCGCCAGAAGCTCGGTATGTCCCGGAAATTCCGCCCCGGCCATTTTCCAGCTCGCTTTGCTGATTGGAGCGGTTACGATAGCATCAATTATTCCGGCCTTTGCAGCATCAATCGCGTCAACGCAGAACCGCAGCGATGCTTCGCCGCCGGGCTTGCTTGAGCCTTTGATTTTATCCGGCACGGCATAATCATCATAATCGGCGACGACGACGTTTCTCGGATAATCGCGCGAGATTTTTTCGTGCTGATGACGCAGCCAGTAAGGCTCGATTTCCGCAAGGTCGGCGGCGTATTCGAGGAACTCATCCATACCAAATATGATAAACTTGGCCTGCCGGCGAAGCAGCGGGTCGGATAACGCCTTGACGACAACCTCCGGCCCGATACCCAAAGGTTCGCCCATCGTTATGCCGATTACTATCGGCGGCTCAAAATTATTCCTGTTTTCAGGCATTGAGTTCTGTTTCTCAAAATCCCATTTCTTTTAATTTATCGAACGTCATTGTTTTACCCGGCAGCATATTTTCAAGCTGGCTTCTTACAATTCTGCAAAGTATATCGGTTTCGATATTGACCGAATCGCCGACTTTATAATTTTTGAAAATAGTATTCTCGAACGTCGCGGGAATTATCGCAGCGATGAAATTATTTTTATCAATCTCCGCGAGCGTCAAACTCACGCCGTCAATCGCGATTGAGCCTTTGGCAACGAGACCGCCTTTAATTTCATCGCTGACGGCAAAACTAAACCGCCAGAAGTCGCCTTCTTTTTGGGTTTTGCAGATTTTGCTGACAGCATCAATATGCCCCTGCACAAAATGCCCGCCGAATCGGGCATCGGCGCGCATAGCCCGCTCGATGTTGACCTGCGAGCCGACTTTCAATTTTTGCAATGTCGTTTTGGCAAGCGATTCGCCGCTCACATCAAACTCGACATTATTTTGCTTTATCGCTGACGCGGTAAGACAAACGCCGTTGACAGCGATACTGTCGCCTATTTTGACTTCTTGCGCAATTTTGCCCATTTCGATGGCAAGTTTCAGTCCGCCCCCGACAGCCGAAACGCCCTGCACCCTGCATACAGCTTCTATAATTCCCGTGAACATAAAGACCTCAACAATTTCCAGCACTATTGTAGGTGTTTTTTGTCAACATATTGACTAATTTTTACCTTTTCAGCCAAAGCCTTAATTGGTATTATACTACTATACTATTCAGCCTGTTTTAAGTAAAAAATGGATAAAATTATGGGTAAATTGGGTAATCTTAAATTCATCACAGCAATCGTCATTTTTACAGTATTCACCGACATTGGTTTTTCCGCTGTTGGGCAGCCGCAGATGCCGGGTATGGGTATGCCCGGCGCAACCGGCACGACCGGCGGCAAAAACCCCCGTTATCAAACGCGAGAGGAAAAAATCCAGCAGCTTCAGCAGGAATCTACGGCCGCGATAACGGAAATCGATGCCAATTACACAAAAATTATCAACTACGTCAACGCCTGCCAGACCCCGCCCAAAAATGAACTCAACGGACTGCAAAAAGCGGTACTGAAAAACAAAAAATATCTGATGGTGATTAACGATTCGCAAAAAAGCGTCTATCACACTTTGTCAGCGTGGGTTTATTATTTTGACCAGAAAAATGACAAGGCCTTAAAGATGGCCGAAACCGCGCAAAAGGTCTTTCCGCAAAATTTAAACGCCCTCAAGACCCGCCTTGCGTTTTCGCTGCTCTACAAAGATTACGCGACTATGATGGCAGCGTTGACCGAAACTGCCGGCTCGCAGCCAACTCGCAAAACTCCGCAGGCAGCCGAAACTGAAACCGAAACGCCGGGTATGCCTGGAATGGGAATGCCTGGAATGCCGGGGATGGGTATGCCCCAGCAGGCGGCATCGTCAACGGCAACAGGCGAACTTGCGCTCGATGTCAACGCCGTGAGAATAGAACTTATCGGCAAAACTTATGACAGCAATCTTTTGCCATTGGATTCAAACCTGCCTTCGCTGCAATCGGCTGGCAGATTGCTGTGCGTTATGCTGTGGAAAATAGATTCAGCCGAGTTAGACCATTTTGCGCCGGTTGTGCCAAAAGTTGAACCTAACGAACCAAACACACAAACGCCGGCAGTCGCACAGGAACAAAACGCACCTGCCCAGCCGCAGTTTGAGCAGACGCAAAACCAGCCTGCCAATGGCGGCCCAAGCCCCGTGATAGCCCCAGGAGCTGGAGGAGTTTCGCCTGTAAATCCGAATTTTCTCGAAGATTCGGCTCATCCGGATTCAGCACAGCCGACACCACAACCGCAACCGATGCCTATGCCAATGCCGATGCAGCCCGGAATAATGCCCGGCCAGCCGATGCCCGCCGAGCAAATGCAGCCTGGAATGATGCCGGAGCAGCCTTTGGCGGATATTCAGATAAAACATATACCGGCGTTTGACGATTTCGCCAAATTGCAGGCGGTATTCGCAAGAGACAAACGCACCGCCTTTGCCGCGATAAATTTCAATGACCAGACCAAAAAAGCGAATATCATAAACTGGCTCGAAAAAAACCCGCAAAAATGGCAGACTGTTTTCCCCGCTCCTGCTCAATCGGTATTATCTTTGATATCGGAAAATCTCGATGAGCCGATTCTGGTAATAGTCGCGCCCGATTCCACAATCAGATACGCAGGCAGAGTCGATGGCTTTTTGCCGCAGATGATTATCGATTCAATCCTCAACAGCCCGGAAGACGTTAATAAGGTTGACGCAAATCTGCCCGTGGTTGAATACAAGCAGCCGGCCGTCAAGCCGGAGCCTAATCAGCAAACTGCCGAGCAGGCCGTTATGCCGGCGGTTTCGCAGGATTCAAACAACAGTCAGCAGGGCGGGCAAAAAATTATTACCATTCCTGCGACAACCAAACAGGACGACGATTTTTTTGACCCGCGAGCCGAACAGCTTCTGTCAACCGCCACGCAGTTTTTCAAAATCGGCAACAGACTTCAATTCCACACTTACGCCAAACCAATTGAAATGTGCCGAACTGTTATGAAAGATTATCCGAATACAAAATATGCCACACAGGCGCAGGTGCTTTTGCGCCAAACGCCGGAAAGATTTCGCGCACGATTTAACCTGACAGACCAGGAACTTGGATTATAGGGTATAGGGTTTTAAAAGATATGGAGGTCGAATGAGCAACATACCGGTAATCAGCATTGACGCGGGCTGTCTGCCCGAAGCATGGGAAGCCGCTGTTTTGGCTGTCTGGGACGACGGCATAGAAATAAAAACCGCTTACGACAAACCCGGCGACCCGCCGAGCAAGGACGCGACTGTAATGATTACCGTTGCCGAGCCGTTTGCCGAGCCGCGAATCCACAAAAATTTCCCGGGCGGCCCGGAAGAACTCGAATCATATCGTCAGGAAGTTGTCGATGGCATTCACGACCACTGGATTGACCCCGCCGCGGGCAAATGGACATACACCTATCACGAAAGGCTTTTCGCTTACAGTCCGGTGGAGGACATAAGAAATCCAAAATCGCCAAAGCCGTTTATTAAAATAAATCAGATTCAGTACATAATAGATTCGCTGGCAGAAACGACATTTTCACGCCGGTCGCAGGCGATTACCTGGATGCCGACCGCTGATGTAAAAACAGACGACCCGCCATGCCTTCAGCGAATATGGTGCAGACTGATTGAAAACTCAACAGGCGGATTCTGTCTGAATATGAATACGCACTGGCGAAGCAGAGACCTCTATAAAGCGTGGTTTATGAACGCTTACGCGATGACCGACCTGCAAAAAATAATCGCAGAAAAAATCTCCGCGAAAATCAAAAAGCCCGTAACCATCGGCAGATATGTTGACATCACAGATTCGCTGCACATCTATGGCAGCTACTTTAGAGATGCCGCCGCCGAAGTGGAAAAAATGCGCGACGGCGACTTCAAAAAACGCGCCTGGCATTCGGATAATCCCGCTTTCGCTATGATGACCGCCGAGGCCCGCGAAAAACTCGCAAAAGACCCCGACTGGTACGCGAAACCAAAATAAGAGCATAAGATATAAGAGCATAAGGGCATAAGTCTTATGTACTTGTGCTCTTTTGCGCTTATGCTCCTGCTTAAACATTCCACATTACTCATTCTTTCTTTTTTCTTCCATTCTTTACTGATTTCTGCTACAATGGCTAAATTGGTTTATTCCGGCTTTTATACCGTTAGAGCCTGTCAGTAAGATGAAGGTAAAGTAATGCAGAAATCCATAATTATAACCGGTGCCTGCCAGCACAATTTAAAGAACGTCAGTGTCGAAATCCCACGCGATAAATTCGTCGTTATCACGGGCATCAGCGGGTCAGGCAAAAGCTCGCTGGCGTTCGACACCATATACGCCGAGGGTCAGCGAAAATACGTCGAATCGCTAAGCGCTTATGCAAGACAGTTTCTCGAACAAATGCAAAAGCCTGATGTCGAACACATCGAAGGCCTGCCGCCGACAATCGCAATCGAACAGCGAAGCTCGACGAGCAATCCCCGTTCAACCGTCGCGACAACTACCGAAATTTACGATTACTGCCGAGTGCTTTTCGCCAGAGCAGGCACGCCGCACTGCTGGATTTGCGGCAAACCAATCAGCAGTCAGCACGCCTCGCAAATAGTTGACAGCATAATGTCGCTGCCGCAGGATTCGAAAATTCAAATCTGCGCGCCGCTCATCCGCGGCCAGAAAGGCGAACACAAAGACATCTTCACAACGATTCAGCGCGAAGGCTTTGTCCGCGTCCGCGTTGACGACGTTGTGCTTGATATAAAAAATCTGCCGAAATTGGACAAAAACAAAAAGCACGACATCGCAGCGGTCGTTGACCGGCTTATCATAAAAGACACAATCCGAATCCGGCTTGCCGATTCGATTGAGACCGCCTTAAAACTCGGCGAAGGTGTTGTCGTGATAATGACACAGGAGCCGGGCGACGACAAAAAAAACGGCGGCATCGGCGGTTGGAAAGACATCGTGTACAGCGAAAAATTCGCCTGCGACGAGCATCCGCAGGCCTCGCTGGAAGAACTCTCGCCGCGACTTTTCAGTTTCAACAGCCCTTACGGCGCCTGCCCGAGCTGCGATGGGCTCGGCACAATACTCGAATTCGACGAAGATTTAATTGTGCCGGACAAAAATCTCTCGCTCGAAGAGGGAGCTCTCGATGCCTGGCGAAAAGGCGGAAAGAGAATGAACATCTTCTACGGAAGAATGATTGGAAAATTCTGCCGTGATTTTGGAATCACCAAATCGCTGCCATTCGAGAAAATACCGGCGGACATTCAAAAAATCCTGATGCACGGCACAGATGAAGAAACCGAAAAAAAATTCGGCACTTATTTTGAAGGCGTTATCCCCAATCTCACAAAACGCTGGCGAAACACCTCCAGCGAATACGTCAAGGCCAGACTGCACGGCTTCCTCTCTGAACAGCACTGCCAGACCTGCAACGGCACGAGACTTCGCAAAGAGGCCACCGCCGTCAAAATCTCCGGCAAAAGCATTAACGAAATTACGCAAATGTGCGTCGAAGAATCGCAGAAATTTTTCGAGCAGCTCCAATTCGATGCTGAAAAAACTTTAATCGCAGCCCAGCCTTTAAAAGAAATAAAAGCAAGACTGAAATTCCTCGCTGATGTCGGACTTGGCTACTTAACGCTCGACCGAAGAAGCGGCACGCTGTCAGGCGGAGAAGCGCAAAGAATAAGACTCGCTACGCAGGTCGGCAGCGGTCTGGTCGGCTGCTGCTACGTTCTCGATGAGCCGACAATAGGTCTGCACAGGCGCGACAACGACAGATTGCTGGGAATACTCCGAAGCCTTACAGACATCGGCAATACCGTTCTCGTCGTCGAACACGACGAAGATGTCATCAACAGCGCAGATTATGTAATAGACATAGGCCCTGCCGCCGGCGAACACGGCGGAGAAGTCGTCGCCAAAGGCAGCGTCAAAGACATCTGCGATTGCCCGCGTTCGCTTACAGGCGATTACCTCTCCGGCAGAAAACAAATCGCCCTGCCCATCAAACGACGCAAAATAAAAATGAGCCGGTGCATCGAAATAAAAGGTGCCGCTGAAAATAATTTAAAAAATATCGACGTGAGATTCCCGCTTGCCGCCTTCGTCTGCATAACGGGAGTTTCCGGTTCGGGAAAAAGCACGCTCGTTACCGAAATACTTTTAAAGGGACTAAAACGAAAATTATACAACTGTGGCGAGAAACCCGGCAAACACAAAAACATACTCGGCACAGGCCAAATCGACAAGGTAATCGAAATCGACCAGTCCCCTATCGGCAAAACGCCCAGAAGCAACCCAATCACATACACAGGCGTATTCGATTTAATAAGACAACTGTTTGCCAAAACCCGGGAAGCGAAAATCAGAGGCTACAACCCCGGCAGATTCAGTTTCAACATCAAAGGCGGCAGATGCGAACATTGTCAGGGACAGGGAACAAAAAGAATCGAAATGCACTTTTTGCCCGATGTCTATGTCATCTGTCAGCAATGCAAGGGAACTCGCTACAATCCCGAAACTCTGCAAATCACATACAAAGGCAAATCAATCGCCGATGTTCTGGATATGCGGGTCGATGACGCTCTGAAATTTTTCTCCAACTTCCCGAAAATCGTCAGACTCCTCAAAACCTTAAGTGATGTCGGACTTGGCTATATGCAGCTCGGCCAGCCCTCGACTACGCTGTCAGGCGGAGAAGCGCAAAGAATCAAATTATCCGCCGAACTCGGCAAAGTCTCGACAGGCAACACGATGTATATTCTCGATGAGCCGACGACGGGCCTGCACTTTGCCGACATTCATAATTTGCTTAATGTTTTGCAGCGGCTTTGCGACCTCGGCAACACGGTAGTTGTAATTGAACACAATCTCGATGTTATAAAAATCGCCGACTATATTATAGATTTAGGCCCCGAAGGCGGACAGGCAGGCGGACAAATTATCGCGGCGGGCAGACCCGAAGAAATTATAAACATCAAAGCAAGCTACACTGGAAGATATTTAAAGAAATATCTGACGGCTTAATGTGTTGTTTTCGTCGCTGATAAAACGAGTTTTTTTAATTCCTCCGCAGCAGGCGAACCGCTAAAACTCTCAATCGCAGACAACGCTTTCTGCTGATATTCCTGAATCTGCGAATTCGTAAATTCAACGCCTTTCGCGAACCTGATAATCGAAAGAACCTGCGCCATATTCGGCTGTTCGCTGTCAAGCTGAAATAAAAGCTGACTTTTCCCTGCCTCGTCAAGCTGACGCAAAGCGAAAATCACCGGCATTGTAATTGTCTTACTCGAAAAATCCCTGCCGACGCTTTTGCCCGTCTGATTCTCAACGCCGCAAATATCGACGAGGTCGTCGGCAATCTGAAAACAGATGCCGAAATTATTTCCAAACTCATATAACTGCTTGCAGGCATCCTCGTCCGCGTCCGACGCAATCGCTCCGAGCATACAGCAATCGGCGAAAAACACGGCCGTTTTTTTTGTGATTACGTCCAAATACTGTTCGAGCGTTATTGCAAAATCTCCGCGAAAAACATTCTGGAGCATCTCGCCCCGGCAAATCGTCTGCGCCATTTGAGCGAAGAACTGCGTAATGTCGTTATCGCCCAAAGCCGAGACAGTATCAAACGCTCTGCTCAAAAGATAATCGCCAAGCAGAACCGCCATATTCGCTCCCCAGAGGCTGTTTGCCGTCGCCTGAAATCTGCGGCTGCCCGCATTGTCGATAACGTCGTCGTGCAGCAGTGTCGCGCCATGAATCATTTCAACCACGCCGGCTAATTTTATATGCAGCGGTTTTATTTCGCCGAACAATCTGCCGCTGAGCAGCAATGCTCGCGCGCGGAGCATCTTGCCGCTTCGATTTTTGAGATAATCCATAAAAGGTTTGAGCTTTGCCTCCGGGCAATCAGCCTGCGCGGATAAAAAATCTCTGACCTTTGAAAGTTCGGTTTCAATCATACTGCCGCCCAAAACAATTTCGTCCCCTGCCGTCATTTTATTTTGTTCGGCCGTGCGCATAATCGAAAAATTTCTTCCGCAAAAGCTGTGTAATCTTTCCGGGCTTGCCGTCAAAAATCGCTCTGCCGTCAATTTCGACAACGCCTATGACTTCGGCTGCCGTGCCGGTAAGAAACATCTCGTCGGCGACATAAAGGTCGAATCGAGTCAGATTTTTTTCGACAACCTCGATGCCCTCGCTTTTTGCTATGCGAATCACTACCGCCCTTGTAATGCCCTCAAGAGAACCGGCTTGTATCGGCGGAGCGCAGATAACGCCGTTCTTAACGATAAATACATTATCGCCGGTCGCCTCTGCGACAAAGCCTTCGTGATTGAACATTATCGCTTCCGGCACGCCGGCATCCAGAGCCTCAATCTTGGCAAGAACATTGTTCAGATAGTTAAGGCTCTTGACCTGCGGCGGTATCGCAAGCGGATGATTGCGAATCGTGCAGGCACAGATAACTTTCATACCGCTGTCGTAAAGCTCCTGCGGATACATTCGAATACTGTCAGCGATAATAATTATCTGCGGCTTGTCGCATACAAACGGATTTATGCCCAGCGAACCAACGCCGCGCGTTACGACAAGACGAATGTAGCCGTCAACAATACCATTGGCCTCGACTGTTTTTCGGGTCGCCTCGGCAAGCTGCGCAATAGGCATATCAATTTTCAGCCTTATGACCTTGGCGGATTCATAAAGTCTGGCAAGATGAGCGTCGAGTTCAAAGACTTTTGAGCCATAAACGCGAATACCCTCAAACACGCCGTCGCCATAAAGCAGACCGTGGTCGAAAACGCTCACTTTGGCGTTAGCCTCATCGACAAGAGAACCGTTGAACCATATTTTTAATGCCATAACTACTCCTAATCAGTCGGCGGCGATTTTACCATCGGTCAGTTTTATCACGCGCCCGGCACCGGACGCTATTTTTTCATCGTGCGTTACCATAACTATCGTCTGGCCGGCCGAGTGCAATTCTTCAAAGACCTTTAGAATACCATTTCCTGTCTGTGAGTCAAGGTTTCCTGTCGGTTCATCTGCCAAAATCAGCTCCGGCTCATTCATTAACGCCCTGGCAATGGCAACCCGCTGCCTTTCGCCGCCGGACAACTGAAACGGCCTGTGGCCTATCCGCTCCGAAAGCCCCATCCGCTCAAGAAGCTCCATTGCCCGTTTTTTTGCGGAAATCCGGCAGGTAAGCCAGCCAAAAGCTGAACTTTGTGCCATTTTGGCCAGAAGCACATTTTCCAACACCGTCAGTTCATCGAGCAAATGATAAAACTGAAACACAAACCCGACTTTTTTGCCTCTGAACTCATTTATTTTCCTGCCGCCGAACTCGGCGATATTATTGCCGTTAAAAAAGACCTCGCCTTTATCAGGCGAATCGAGCGCGCCGAGAATATGCAGAAGCGTGCTTTTTCCGCTGCCCGATGCTCCTCTGATAGCGACAAATTCACCCCGCCCAATCGTTATGCCCACGCCTCGCAGAACTTCAAGTTTGCCCGCACCCATTTTGTAAGATTTGCAAACATTCTTACAGCTTAATATACAATTATTTGAATTTGTCATAATTTGTTCACCCGAAGAACATCAACACATTTCATTTTAGCTGCGCCGAGCGTCGGCACAAGAGCGCCGAGCAGACAAGCGACCATCGCGCTGACCGCAACGATAATCAAAAGGAACGCACCGGCGTTATGCGGTATCTCGCCAATAGCGTAAATTTCTCTATTCCATAATTGAAAACCGAATTGAGCAAACAGCCAGCCTTCCAGCCGATTGGCATTGACCAAAAACGCCAGAGCAAAAACAATCCCGAAAGCAGAACCGCAAAGGCCTACCATAAAAGCCAGATGCAAAAAAACCCGCACAACGCCGGTCTGCGAAATTCCCAGACTTTTCAAAATGCCGATGTCTTTGCTCTTTCTGCTGATAATCATATAAAAAATCACAAAAATAATAAAAACCGTAATCAGTCCGACAAGCAGAAAAAGCAGAATAAGCATTATTTGTTCTTTTTCCATCGGCGCAATCGTATCTCTGCGATATGTTTTCCAGTCGGCGACGGAAACATTTTTAAATAAATCCGCCAAAGCGAAATTACTGTTGTCGGCGGTGAACTGCCGCCACATAGCCGCGACCTTTGCGCTGCAAACAGTTATATTTGAATTTTTTGTAAATTTAATAAATATCGCACCGGCTCTCTTTGCGGTTGTGTCCATTCCGCAAAGCTTCTGCAACTGCTCAAACGGCAGATAGACCACCGAGCTGTCAACTTTCGCAAGGCCGGAGTTGCTGTTGTCGCTGTAATGAAAAATTTTTGAGTTAGCCGCCATTGCCGTGCCGGTCTTGACGATAGCCCCTTTGGGCGTAAGCGGAAAACAAGTTATCGTATAAGAATAGCTCGGCACATACGTCTTCTGAATATACGTCCCCCTTTTGGTTCTTTCGGTCGTTAAATCAACGCCGGTTACACAACCCGACAAATTCTCATCTTCAGGAACGAACGCCAGCTCCGGCGCAGCGGCGCGATAGTAAAGCGTTTGGGCAAAATTCGTAGTCTTTATGTGCCTTTTTATATCAATGCCCATAAGAGTTAACGCCGCGCTGCCATCGCCAAAATTCATTTGAACAAGACCAAAGGAATTTATCACGGGCGATGCTGAAGCGACAAAATCGGTTTTTTGGAGTTCATCTATAAACTCCTCATACATACCAAACCCAACAAGCGAATCCGTCCAGACAATACAATCGCCGTAAAAATCGTGATTCTTCTGCGTGTAGTCTTTGACAAGGCCTGTCATTACGGTCATAACAACCACAACCGTAAAAACGCAAATCGCAACGGCCAAAACCGCAAGGATTGTAATCCTGCGTCTCAAGAAAAATCTGATTGGTAAAATAATATCGTACATTTACTCGTACCTAAGAATTTTTGCTGGCGCGGTTCTGGCCGCTGAAATCGCCGGCACAAGAGCGCCAATCACAGACGACAGCGCCGCAGCGGCAAAAAACCGCCACGCCCAATACCAGTTAAACTTATCGGGTATTTTGCTGAACATATATATACTGCTGCTCCAGAGTTTCAGCCCAAGAGCGGTTTGTATCCATTTTTCGATGGCGTTGACGTTGTGCGTAATTACATAGCCGATGCCAAGTCCCGCCGATGCGCCAATAAGGCCGACTAACAAACCAAAAATCAAAAATATCGAGGCCGCCGAGAGCGATGACCCGCCGATTGATTTTATTACCGCTAAATCTTTTTGCTTGCCGCTGACTATCATATAAAATATGCAGAAGACTAAAACAATCACGCCCGCACTTATTATTCCGAAGACAACAAGCAAAACTCCCATCTGCTTGCGAAGCTCGGTCGTATATTCGCTCTGCTTTGCGACAGCGGTCATTATTTCCGTATCAGCGATATAAAACCTTTCCCAGTCAAGCGTCTTTTCCGCAAACTGCGTCCAGATTTGCGTAACAGCCGCGACAGCATCGTCAGGATTAACACCCGCGGCACATTTAATATGAACCACATCGGCGGGCTTTTTGATATCCAGAGCCAGCACATCCGCGAGCCTGTCTATCGGCACAAAAACAAACCTCTCATCCAATTCATAAACTGACGTGAATAAAATATCGGCTATTTTTATTTTAACGGATTTGCTGTGCAGCATAGAAGCCGAGGACAAATCGCTATCTCTGTTTTCAATGCTGCCTGTCGTTATAACCGCGTTATTGCCTATATTCAGCTTAATCGCGGAAAAATTATATTCATCAGTGAGCGTGTTCGGCTCGGCAATTAGGCCTATGCCGACAAAAGCAGGCATAACATCGGAATTATCTCCATTGATTGCGAACGTCGGTTCGCCGATTGCGGATTTCTGCGTTAAAAGATTGGCTTTCAGACCGGCGACTTTGTCCCTGCTTTGAATGTCTATGCCCCAGATGCTCACGGCCTTGACATTTCCGCCGCCAAGATGAATAAGTCCGTTGGTTGAGAGAATCGCCGTCGCCGCGAAAAAATTTTTGTCCGCGTTGAGTTTTTCTACCAGAACATTGCTATCAGCAAATCTATCTGGCGGCTGAATTATTATATCGCCCAGATAATCGCTTGCGCCGGATTCCACGGCTGAAATAAACGCCGTGAAAAGACTGGCTACCGTAACGAGCAGCGCGGTGGACAGGGCAACGGCGACGATGCTAAGAAGAACGATTTTTTTCTTCTTCAAATATCGCAGAGCTAAAAAAAACTTCAGCATTTTGCCGATTCCTAAAAAATAGCCACTAAGACACAAAGGCACAAAGAAACAACTTACTTTTCCGGTTTCAAAAGCGGAAACAAAATTACATCTTTGATGCTTGTTGCGCCGGTCAGCAGCATAACAAGTCTGTCAATGCCCACGCCAAGTCCGCCGGCTGGAGGCATACCGTATTTCAGCGCGTTGATAAAATCTTCATCGAGATTGCGGAATGTATTTTCGTCTTCGTTTGAGCCTTTAATCTGTGAAACGAAATTATCATATTGAACCTGCGGGTCGTTAAGCTCGGTGTACGCGTTGGCAACTTCCATCGCGCCGATATAAAGCTCAAACCGTTCAGCGTAATCGGGATTTGTCTTGCTGCGTTTGGTGAGCGGACACAATCTGGCCGGATAATCAATTACAAAAGTTGGATTGATTAAATTCTTTTCAACAGTCGCTTCGAACACTTCATTGACGACAATATCATCGTCTAACTTCGCCTCTTCAATCCCAAGGGACTTTGCCTTGCTGCGAATCGCGGCAATATCCTGAATATCGCAGCCTGCGTATTCCTTAACCAAATCGCGATACGATGCCCTTCGCCACGGGCGAGAATAATCAATCCGCATTTCGCCATACTGCAATGTCGTACCTTCGCAGTGTTTTTCGACAAGCAGACAAATCATCTCCTCGCTCAAATCCATCATTATATTGTAATCAGCGTAAGCCTGATAAATTTCCATCATCGTAAATTCAGGATTATGACGCGGACTTAAACCCTCATTGCGGAAATTGCGATTGACTTCAAAAACTTTTTCCATTCCACCCACAAGCAGTCTTTTTAAGAACAGTTCCGGCGCGATTCTTAAATACAAATCAATATCAAGCGCGTTGTGATGCGTAATAAAAGGTTTTGCCGCAGCTCCGCCGGCGAGCGACTGCATCATCGGCGTTTCAACTTCAAAAAATCCCTTGGCCTGCAAAAAATTCCGAATAGTCGCTACCATAGCTATTCGTTTCTTAAATCTGTCCATAACCTCCGGGTTCGCCCAAAGGTCAACATAACGCTGGCGATAGCGAAGTTCAATATCGGCAAGACCGTGAAATTTTTCCGGCGGCTGCAAAACGCATTTTGACAGCATTATAACTTTGGTCGTCCAAATCGTAAGTTCGCCGGTCTTTGTAAGTCCCAGCGTGCCTTCTGCTCCGATTACGTCGCCCAGGTCGAGGAGCTTAATTAAATCCCACTGGCTTTCCAAAAGTTTTCTGCTCAAGCCGAGCTGAATCGTTCCGCTGCTGTCGCGAAGCGTAATAAATATCAATTTGCCGATGTCGCGAAACAGCACAATCCTGCCCGCGCAAAGCGCGGTCTGGTCTTGTCTTGTACTATCGAATTTCGCGCGAACAGCCGACGCCGATTCGATATCATCGAGGCGCGAACCGTAAGGGTCGATAGAAAGCTGCTTAATCTTTGCCAGCTTATCCTGTCTCTGCTGCTGAAGTTTATCAATATCCTGATTTTGCTCTGTCATTATTTCAATCCCGCTTCAATCAATTTCGTCTTCGCTATAAGCACGGCAACCGCAAGCTGCCTGTCGGCATCAAGCGTTTCCGCAAGATTATGCCTTACCAATTTGGCTTTATTATTATCATGGTCGGCGGCGGCAAGAACGTCGTTATCGCGCTGAATATCAAACAGCTTTTTGAGTTCATCGCTGCGCAACTCAATCTTGACATCGGGCATTATTCCCCAGTCTTTTCTGTCGGCCTTTTCAGCAGCCCAGCGGTCTTTAACTCTGCGACCATCGGGCAAATGATAATACGCCATAGTATATTTTAACTGCGAACCTTCGCCGGTGTATTCGGTAACGGTCTGCACCGAACCTTTACCGTAACTCTGCTGGCCGACGAGAACCGCTCGCGAATGTGTTTTGTCCGAAAGAGCTCCGGCGACGATTTCCGATGCGCTGGCAGAGCCGCCATTGATTAGTATCACAACCGGATAATTCGGGTGAGTGTCTTTCTTATGGGCGGCCTCCCACGTCGGCATACCGACGCGAGGCTGCGAACTTACGATAACGCCTTTATCAATAAACATATCTGAAATTTGCGCCGCGCTTTGCAAAAAGCCGCCGGTGTTATATCGCAAATCCAGAATCAGGGCCTTTAATCCCTGCGATTCAAGTGTTTTGAGGATTTTGTCGAGGTCGCCTGCCGTCGTAGCCGAAAATTGCGAAACGCGAACATATCCGACTTTGCTCGCGTCATCGACAAAATACTGCCAGTCGCCCGCTTCGGTTCTGCCCCAGCCGCGAATGGTCGGCACAATAATTTTGGCTCTTGCCAGTTCGACATCAAACGTCTTTTCCTGGTCTGGCTTGCGAATCGTAAGCACAACCTTCGTTCCTGCCGGGCCGGTGATTTTGCTCACGGCGCAACCTACTGTCATATCTCTTGTAATTTCGCCGTTGACCTTTTCGATAATGTCGCCGGCATCAATTACGCCGGAATTATACGCAGGCCCCGGCAGCAGACTTACAGCTTTCAACACGCCGTCAGCTTTGGAAATTTCAACGCCGATTCCGCTGAACTCGTTTGTCATACTCTTGTCAAAATCTTCAACCTGCTTGGGCCAGATAAATATGGTATGCGGGTCGAGCGAAGACAACGCCGACTCGGCAAAATGCGAAATCACAACGCCATCAGGCAGTTTTACCGTCAAACTATTGAGCGTCAAAACCTGTCCGAACAATTTCACAAACTGGTCTCTGCTCATTATAACAGGCTCGGCGGTATAATTGGTTTTCAGCATCTCAAGCCCCGCTGCGAACTCGCCTAATTTCCCTGGCAAATAAGTCATAGTAAAATTGCTGTCGCACGGGTCGCTATATTTCAAAACCTCCGCCAGATACTCAAATCTTTTAAAAACTTCCTTCGCCATACCGCTATAAGAAACCGGCTCGACATAACCAAACTCAAGAACGTCAAGGCCGCAAATAAACATCTTCGGCGTAATCTTCTGATAACGGTCGGCGTAAGTCTCGCAGGGATTATCGTCCATCATCGCTTTTATTATCGCCTTTTCCTCGAGCGTTTTTTTCGTTTCAGTTATCGCGCTGACATTCGCTTTATCCTGAAGAGATTTTTTCTTCTCGGCAATCTCTTTGTCGCCGTCGTAAATCGCTTCAAGCCAGCTATAACTATACAACAGGGCATTTAGCCACTGTCCTTTTGATTCATACTCATCGCCGACTTTGCGAGCCTTTGCCAGCGTATTCTGAACAAACTTGTCTTCAAAAAGCTGCTTTCTTTCCTGCTCGGAGGCAAATTCCTTCGCCTTTATAATTACCGGCAGAATCTCCAGCAGATTCGGTTCGTTCGATTCAGGTTGCGCCTGTAATTTCGCAAGCTCGGCTTTCTGCTCCTTAAACGCCTGCCGAGCGGCCTTTTCTCTTTCCGCCTCAACTTTGCGATACTCGGTTATGACTTCTTTAATCGCAATGGCGTTTGCGTCTTTGGCGTTGCACTTTTTTAAAAGTTCTTCCGCCGAGTCGAAATTTCCGCTGCATATCGCATTGACCGCCTGCTGGACACAATTTATTTCGGAACTCTGCGTCTGCTGCGGCTCATTAGCCGGCATCGACATCGCGGAGGCTATCGCAGACAGCAAAAACAATACAAAAATTTTACCGGTTATCTTCATTTATTCTTTTTCTTTTAAAAAAAGAGGCAAGGAAACAAGGTTGTAAAGATGCAAGGAATTTGTCGGCCTTTGGTCGATTATCCTTACTTCCTTATTTCCTTACTTCTTTACCTCTTTGCTTCATTTTTTTCATTCGTGATTAATTCTAACTACATTCTTTAGCTTTGCCCGCACATCCCAGTGCGTCAATCTTATGCAGAACCATCGCCTTGATGGCGTCTCTTGCGGGGCCGAGATAATTTCTTGGGTCGAACTCGGTCGGCTTCTCGGCAAAGACCTGACGAATTTTGGCGGTCATCGCCATTCTCAAATCGGTGTCAATGTTAATTTTGCAGACAGCCATTTTCGATGCCTGCGTAATCGCCGACTCCGGCACGCCCATCGCGTCGGGCATTTTGCCGCCGTACTTATTGATAAGGTCTTTAAATTCTTTCAGAACACTGCTTGAGCCGTGCATTACTAACGGAAACATCGGCAGTTTGTCCGCGACAGCCTGAATTACATCGAAAGCGAGCTTCGGCTCGGTCTTGAACTTATAAGCGCCGTGGCTTGTTCCGCAGGCGACAGCCAAAGAATCGCAGCCGCTCTTTTTGACAAATTCGACAGCCTGATTCGGGTCTGTCAAATGACTTGCCAAATCATCGTGGCTCACGCCGACAACGTCTTCTTCAATTCCGCCAAGCTGGCCGAGTTCTGCCTCGACGCTAACGCCGTATTTGTGAGCGTAGTCAACAACCTGTCTTGTGAGTGCGATGTTTTCCGCGAATGAATGATGCGATGCGTCAATCATCACCGATGTAAAACCGTCATCGACGCACTGTTTGCAGATTTCAAACGTGTCGCCGTGGTCTAAGTGCATACAAATAGGAATATCGGGGTTTTCCTTAACCGCGACATCTATTATCGCCCGCAGATAGCTCATTGAGGCGTATTTTCTTGCCCCTTTGGAAATTTGCAGAATCAGTGGCGCTTTTTTCTCGGCAATCGCGCTGATAATGCCCTGCGTAATTTCCATATTGTTGACGTTAAACGCTCCGACCGCATAGCCGTTTTTGTAGGCCATTTCGAACATTTTTTTCGTACCGACTAATGCCATAATATCTTTCCCTAAATAAAGTTAATAGATTTTTCGCTTTTTCAATGCGCAGGCAGAAAACCACCCCGCCGGCGAAACCGTAAAACTAACCCCGTTAGTATGTTAAGTCAAGCGATATTTAAAGCCCCTTTGGGCAACGCCCCATAAGCGGCAGTGATAATTTTACAATACTTTTCATTTGCCAGACCTGATAACTGCCGCTATAAATACCTCTATGAAACCACTTTACATCAGTGCAACCGGTCAGGACAGCGGAAAGACCGCAGTAATCTGCGGCCTGATACAGCATCTCCGTAAAATCGGCTACAACCCCGGCTACATAAAACCCGTCGGTCAGCGATACGTCCAATACGACGGCCACAGCATTGACGAAGACGCTGTTCTGATGCATCAGGCGTTCGGCTACACCGATGCGCCTATGGATATGAGCCCGATTGCCGTCGCCAAAGGCTTCACGACGCAATTCATTATGAACCCGGACGTTTCAGCCCTCGAAAAAAAAATAACCGACAGCTTCAATCGCCTCAACCAGAAACACCCGATGCTGATTGTCGAAGGCACAGGCCACGCGGGCGTAGGAAGCTGCTTCGGCCTCTCAAATGCTCGCGTCGCGCAAATGCTCGATGCTAACGTCGTCATAGTTTCTTCGGGCGGAATCGGCAGACCAATAGACGAAATCGCAATGTCGCTCGCCCTGTTCAAACAATACAACGTCAATGTAATCGGCGTAATTCTCAACAAAATTTTCGAACAAAAATTTGAAAAAATACGCGCAGTCGGTCAAAAAGGCCTCCAACTCCTCGGAACAACATTAGTCGGCAGCATCCCTTTTGATTCCACTCTTAGTTTCTTTTCAATAGGCCAGGTTGCCGAGGAATTCGACTACGACATCCTCTGCGGCAGAGAATTTTTAGGCAACAAAATCGAGCATACCGTCGTCGCCGCGATGGAGCCGCAAAACGTCCTGCACTACATCGAAGACCACACGCTGATAATCACCCCCGGCGACAGAATCGACAATATCCTGCTTACGCTTGCCCTTGCCGAATCGACCGACTTCCGCGACAAGCTCCACAGCGGCGGACTAATCCTCACCGGAGGCCTGAAACCGGATTCGACCATTCTTTCGCTTTTGCTCAAGAGCAATCTGCCCGTGCTTTTTACCGATGAGGACACCTTTACCGTAACCTCGCAAATGAAGGATTTGCACTTCAAAATCCGCTCCGACGACAAAGACAAAATCGCCAGAACCTACGACCTGCTGAAAGGCAACGTCAATGTTGACGCGATTTTATCCGCCTTAAACCAGTGATTTCCCTGTAAAAGCGGCTATTTATGCCCAAATAGCAGAATACTTCAAAAAAAACGTTCTCTGTTTATAGATATTCCCTGGATTTTAAACGAAAATTGCGGAATAAGAGCATATTGCATTTTCAAGGAAAAATTATGAAACTTGACCCGACAAAACTAAAGGACTGGCAAATCGCCGAAGCAGCCGAACTTAACGCAAAACCAATCGAGCAAATCGCCGCCGAGCTTGGCATCAACCCGGACGAGCTTATTCCCGCAGGCAGGCTGCTGGCCAAAATCGACTGCAAAAAAATCCTCGCTCGAATCAAAACTCCCCAGCGAGCCAAATACATCGACGTAACAGCAATCACACCCACGCCTCTCGGCGAAGGCAAAACCACAACGACAATCGGCCTCGTCCAGGGTCTGGGCAAACTCGGCAAAAAAGTCGCCGGCGCAATCAGACAACCGTCAGGCGGCCCCACTTTTAACATCAAAGGTTCAGCCGCAGGCGGCGGATTAAGCCAATGCCTTCCGCTAACACCATTCTCGATTCGCCTCACTGGCGACATCGACTCAATCACAAACGCAAACAATCTCGCTATGGTCGCTCTGACCAGCAGAATGCAGCACGAAAACAATTACGACGACGCACGCTTGGCCAAAAGCGGCCTAAAGCGTCTCGACATCGACCCAAACCAAATTCAAATGCGATGGGTTATGGACTTCTGCGCACAGGCGCTTCGCGACATAACCATCGGCAAGGGTGGGAAAATGGACGGCTTCGAGATGAACTCCGGCTTTGCTATTTCCGTCTCCAGCGAAGTTATGGCGATTCTCGCCGTGTCGAACGATTTAGCTGATATGCGAAAACGAATGGGCAAAATCGTCGTTGCTTACGACAAAAAAGGCAACGATGTTACCACCGCCGACCTCGAAGTTGACGGCGCGATGACCGCCTGGATGCTCGAAGCTCTCAATCCGAATCTGCTCCAGACAATCGAAGGCCAGCCCGTTTTCGTACACGCCGGCCCATTCGCAAACATCGCAATCGGCCAAAGTTCAATCATCGCCGACAAAATCGGAACAAAATTAGTTGACTACCACGTTACAGAAAGCGGATTCGGCGCAGACATCGGCTTCGAAAAATTCTGGAACTTAAAATGCCGAATGAGCGGCCTGACTCCTCACGCAGTCGTTATCGTAGCAACCGTAAGAGCGTTAAAAATGCATGGCGGAGGCCCGGCCGTCAAACCAGGCATCGCATTGAGCGAAGAATACACAAAGGAAAATCTCGGACTTTTAGAAAAAGGCTGCGAAAATTTAATCGCGCACATCGAAACCGTTAAGAAAAGCGGCGTAAAACCAGTCGTCTGCATTAACAGCTTTTACACCGACACAAAAGCTGAAATCGCGTTAGTTAAAAAAATCTCCGAACAAAACGGAGCTTATGCCGCGTTGAGCGAACACTGGCTCAAAGGCGGAGACGGAGCGATAGAACTTGCAGAAGCGGTAATCTCGGCAAGCGAGGAAAAAAATAACTTCAAATTCCTCTACGAACTTACGACCCCGCTGCGAAAGAGAATTGAACTCATCGCAAAAGAGGTGTACGGTGCTGACGGCGTTGAATACACGCCACAGGCTCTCGAAAAAGCAAAGAAGCTCGAAGCCGACCCCGAAGTGCAAAAACTCGGAACCTGTATGGTCAAAACGCACCTGTCAATTTCACACGACCCGAATCTCAAAGGCAGGCCAAAGGGCTGGACACTTCCAATCAGAGATGTTATGGTATTCAAAGGCGCGGGCTTTGTTGTCCCTGTCGCAGGCGAAATAAAACTTATGCCCGGCACAGCCTCGAATCCCGGCTTTAGAAACATCGATGTCGATGTCGAAACCGGAAAAGTTAAAGGTTTATTTTAACAGAGCCGCGACAGTAATGGAGCGGTCAGTTCAGAGCCCAAGCGACAGCGCAGGGTGAAAAATTGGAGTATAAAATGAGCGCAAAAATTATCGACGGCAAACAAATCGCGGCGGATATCAGGGCTGAATTAAAGGCCGAAGTGGCAAACCTAAAAACAAAAGGCATCGTCCCCGGCATTGGCGTAATTCTCGTCGGTGCAGACCCTGCCAGCATTTCTTATGTAACCGCCAAAGAAAAAGCCTGCGAAGAAATCGGCATTTATTCCGACGACAACCGCCTGCCCGCAGAAACAAGCGAAAAGGATTTGCTCGCCTTAGTCAACAAAATGAACAACGACCCGAAAATCAACGGCATACTCGTCCAGCTCCCCCTGCCTAAACACATTGACGAACAAAAAATTCTGCTCGCAATCGCTCCCGCCAAAGACGTTGACGGCTTTCATCCCGTCAGCGTCGGCAAAATGTGCATCGGCCAAAAAACTTTCCTGCCCTGCACCCCGCACGGCGTTGTGCAACTGCTCGTCCGCGCAGGCGTAAAACTCGATGGCGCAGAAGTCGTCATTGTCGGCAGAAGCAACATCGTCGGAAAGCCGCTTGCAAATATGCTCATTCAAAAATCCCCGACCGGCAACGCCACCGTTACCGTCTGCCATACAAGAACAAAAGACATCGCCTACCACACCAAACGCGCTGATATTGTCATCGCCGCAGCAGGCAGACCGAACACGATTACCGCTGATATGGTTAAACCAGGCGTTGTAATTATTGATGTTGGCGTGAACAGAATTGCCGATGCTACAAAGAAAAATGGTTTCAGACTTGTCGGCGACGTTGATTTTGAGGGATTGAAAGAGAAGGCGAGCTTAATCACCCCCGTCCCCGGCGGAGTAGGGCCTATGACTATCACAATGTTATTATATAACACAGTTGAGAGTGCGAAAATGGCAAATGGAAATTAAATAGATAATGGTTTTACGAAACTCCAGATTTGCGGCGAAAGGCCGGACTTGACTGGATTATTATTCACATATTTAATCGCAATCTTCAAAAATTCTTCACTATCAATAAACACCTTCCAAAATCCGCGTGTCCATGGACTGTCATTTAAATTCAATGCCTTTGTCGCAGCGCCTTTTAACTGATTGACAACATATTCGATATTATATCCTGACCGCAAAATCAAAATATGGACATGGTCGTTCATTATCGTACAGGCGGCAACCTCAATATTAAACCGATTAACAACTTTCGCGAACGCGCCGGCAATGACCGGTCTTGTATTGTCATTAATAAAATATGCCTCTCTGTTTAAGGTTGGAACTGCCTGTAAATAATATTTCAGAATCTGATGTTTCGGCGGCGGCGTTTGTCTGCCGTATTTTATTTCGCCTAATTTACAGAGGTCATCATTGTAAATTTCCTTTGAATACGAACCTCGCGGGTCATTCGGCAGCCATGTACCATAAGTTGTAAAAATCGCATGATATGCAATTATCATCCTGTAATCTCCGTCGTTTAGCAGTCGCCGCCACGGCGACTAAATTATGCAACACTCGCCTCCATACCGGAGGCGGCTAAACAAAATGATAACTTAGAAAATGTGAAATACAAAATAAATTTTTCGTCGTTTAGCAGCCGCCGGAACGGCGGCTAACTACCGTTCGTCATACCGACAACCGATAACCAGTTATTACACCAAAAGTTATCATTAATAATATTTATCTCCGTCGTTTAGCCGTCGTCGGCACGACGACGAAATTCCTTATGTCGTTCCCACGCCGACATGAATCCACATTGTTCCACTGTTTAGCAGCCGCCGGAACGGCGGCTAAATACCGTTCGTCATACCGACAAACGGAAGTTCCGACCTATTCATCTTATTAAAAAATGGCCAACGGCGTTTAATTATCACCACAAGAACTCAGAGAACATAAAATATCAAAACGCAAAATGACATGTCAAATTTTGAATATGTCTCCTATCGATATATTTTATCAACTCGGTGTTTTTGGTATTTCTTCTTGTTCATAAATTTTAGATTTTTCAACTTCGACCCAATGGCTATGTGAAAAAGTTGGTTTTTCTCGTTCAAATTCCTTTAATAATTCGTGTCGCACTTCCTTCCATAGAATCAATAACTTTCCACGTGTTTCATCTGCAACATTGGGATTAAAATTATCGCCGTATTCAAGTTTTTCTACCAAAAAATAAATATCCTTTAGAGGTTCGAACGGATAGAAGCCTTTGTCATTACATCCATTAGGAAGATTATAAAATAAACTACGAATCTCATCAATAGCGATACTAAGCTTCAGGAGTGTTATTGCATATTCTTTCTGGTCTGGTTTTGACAATTTAGTGTATTGGATAGAATTACAGATAGCGTCAACAAGTTTAGACCAAAAAGATCGAAGTTGTTGAAGAAAGGCTGAACGACGTTGCATACAAAATCCAAGCCATGTAACTGGTGCAGATATTAACAATGGTAAAAGATCCTTGAATGTTGTAAATATAATTCTGTTATCCCCCTTTTCAAAAACTGCAATAAGAATACCTATTATAACTAATAGGACAAAATAAATAACAGCACTTCTAAAATATATTTGGAAAGTTTTCTTTGTCATTTTTTATCCTTGAATTGACATTACATTCTCATTGCACTTATTTTTTATACCTTCTTCTGAAATAGAAGCCTTAGCCACATTTCCTCGTGCTATACAATTTTTTCAAATAATTCAGACTTATTTTATCTTTTACATATTTGATGTCAATGGAAATTAGAATCCACGAAATGCGCATCTAAAAACAAAATCTATCGGCCTTTGGCCGATTCCACAACTTTTCACTTTTCATTATTCATTTTTCACTCCCGTGCTGATAACCGATAACTGATAACTGAGTTACTCTTTTGCCTTTCGGCAAAACCCGAATTATTTCATCTTGAAAAAAACTTGTCAAAAACCTCTCAAAATCGTGCAAAACTCATTGTTTTCGTGTTAATTCGTGTTAATTCGTGGCTATTTTTGATTTTTTTTGAACGAAATTTAACAAAATTTGCAAAAAACTTGCGCCTCTTTAATATCCAGAATCGTTTTTTATGTCCAAAAACCCCGTTTTCCCCCAATTTCGCCCTAAAAAAAATCGGCCAAACGCGCAAGTTTTCAAAAATCGATTTTTTTAGTCCTCAATTTTCCTAAAAAAACTCAAATAAAAAACGGTCAGCCCTGCCCCATACCGGCCTGCTGCTCAAGTATCTCGACTAATCTGCCGAGCAGATGGGACATATAATAAGTTTTAGATTCCGTGCTTTTTACCGATTCTGCCCACTCCATAGCAATCGGAAGCATTATCGCATCGGTCTGGTTTTCTTCAAATTCCCTGCAAAGCTGGGCAACCGCCTCCAACACGCTTACGGACGGCTTAAGAACCTGCGTGTTCTGCGCATTGGTTCCGTCGCAGTGCCGAGTTCCTGTTACAATATGCTCTCTGCACGCCAGAGGTCTGGATTTATAAATGTCGCACATATTTTCCGCAAGAAACGGACAGGTCAAATTCAGCCCGGCATACCAGTTGGAAACATCCTGCTTTGAGTTTTTTTCAGAAAAATCAGGCGGCTTTGTCGCAAGAAGTTTTCTGCGGGCAAATTCAATCGAACGATGCAAAACTTTTTGCTCATATCCCGGCATTCGGCTTATTTCCTCATTGAGCCAGAGAGCTTCAGCAACCGAAAGCGGTATAAGATTTTTACAGCACAAATTGCAGCCTTTTTTGCACGGAATATGCAGACCGAGGCTCTCGGCCGAGGCGAGCGTTGTGCTGATAATTTTATCGCAAATCGCCTGTGCCACAGGAATAATATCGCAGATTCTTATCGGGACATCCAGAAAACCTATGGTCAGATTCAGCTCTTTGCCGAAAATGGTTATGTTCAGGCAAACCCTGGCTGTATCACGACAGAGCTGCTCATTAAAATCAGCAGATTCATCGAGCAGAAAAACCGCGTTTTCTGTCTGTAAATGCGCTTTGTCCAAGTCGGCTGCGTACATATTCAACTATATTATCGTAGATGAAAGGCTGTCGCTTAATCCAAAAAAGATGTGAAAATGCGGTTTTTAAATTAAGACCGATAAAAGTTGAGTATAAGGTTTGCTTGTGCCTTATTTTACTTGGAGATTCTTCTTGTGATTTCGGCTAACTGTGATTGGAGCTTGTCATCGGTTTGTTCCATTTCGCTGATTTTTCCGCAGGCGTGCATAACCGTTGTATGGTCTCTGCCGCCGAGGTGGCCGCCGATTTCTTCAAGGCTGTGATTCGTCAGGCTTCGGGCAAGATACATACAAACCTGCCGGGGCATTGTGATACTTTGGCTTCGCTTTTTGCTTTGCAAATCGGCCGGGCGGACATCGTAATATGACGTAACCGCTTTTATGATGTCGGTTATTGTGATGTTTTTATCCGCGGATTCTTTGTCGCCCAGAGCCTTTCTGGCCAGTTCGAGGGTAATTTCTTCGCCTGCCGCCATCGCGTAAAGACTTGTCAGGGCGCCTTCAATCTCGCGTATGTTGGCCTTGACTTTCGATGCGATATACTCGGCAATCTCATCGGAGACTGCCATTCCGCGAAGTCGAGATTTTTTCTGCACGATTGCGACTCTCGTCTCATAGCTCGGCGCGTCTATTCTGACGACCAGACCCCATTTGAATCTGCTGATAAGTCTTTCGGGCAGGGATGGTATTTCGCCTGGCGCGGAATCTGCGCTCAAAACGATTTGTCTGCGATTATCGTACAGGGCGTTGAACGTATGAAAAAATTCTTCCTGACTTTGTTCCCGCTCTCTCAAAAACTGAACATCGTCAATCACAAGCAAATCAACTGTTCTGTAAAGATTTTTAAATTCCGTCAGCGTTCCCTGCTCAATGGCGGTGATGAAACGGTTGACGAATTCCTCGCAGCTTAAAAATTGTATCTTGGCGTTTTCGATGTTTGCTTTTGTTTCTCTGCATATCGCGTGGAGCAGATGCGTTTTGCCAAGTCCGACGCTGCCGTAAATGAACAGCGGATTATATGTTGTGCCGGGCGTTTTGCTGACGGCGATGCAGCTTGCGTGTGCCAGCCGATTGCCCGGGCCTACGACGAAACTGTCGAAAGTATAATCCGGGTGCAGGCGGAGTTCGCCGGCGGCGGGGAAAGTAATGTTATTTTTTTCGGTTTTTGTACCTACGCCGAATGTTATGCTCACGAGATGGCCGGTAATTTGCTGTGCGGCTCTCGTAAAACTGCCAATGCAGTTATCCTGCAAAAAACCCGCGCTTTCGGAATCAGGGCAGCCGATATCGAGCATTCCCCCGCCGAAATTTTTTACGGTAAGGCTGTTGAACCAGTTTCGACTGTTGGCAGGGTCGAGAACCTTAACCCGTTCGACAATCGCTTCAAATATCTCTCTTGAATTTTGTGCCATATAGAAAAAGTCATCTGCCGAAAGCAGATTCCACAATTTTTAATTTTAAATTTCTTCCGAAGTGCCGTCCCTGACGACAAAAATCTACCGCTTTAAACCGATTTTGTCAAAGGAAAAGCAATTTTTGATTTTTAATCTGTCATTTTGATTTTTTATTTTTGATATTTAATTTTTCCCCATCTGTGCTAAAATATCGCCTTTAATGCAATTAAGAAATTCGGAGTTATTATATGGGCATTTTTACCAAGACGCTGGACTATATTAAAGGTCATCTGGGCAAGACCCGCGACAAAATCAAATCGTCGCTGGCAAGCGTCCTGACTTTCGGCAGGGATATTGACGATTCACTTTTAGACAAACTTGAAGAAACTCTCATCAGCGACGACATCGGCGTTGAGACAACCGAAAAACTCATTACCGACCTGCGAACAGCTTACAAAAGCAAAAAAATCGCAAAGACAGACGATGTCATTCCTTTCTTAAAGGACTGTATGAAGGATTATTGGCCAAAGCAGAACCGCAAACTCAATACAGCGGCTGCCGGCACAACGGTAATTCTCGTATCCGGCGTGAACGGCTCCGGCAAAACCACCAGCATTGCCAAACTCGCCTATACATTGAGTCGCAACGGCGAAAAAGTCATCGTTGCCGCCTGCGATACATTCCGCGCGGCAGCGGTCGAGCAATTAACTATATGGGCAGGACGAATCGGTGTTGAAATCGTCAAGCACGCTTCCGGCGCAGACCCGGCGGCGGTTGCCTTCGATGCCTGCTCGGCGGCAGTCGCCAGAAAAGCGGATTATCTGATTATCGATACCGCAGGCCGACTGCACACACAGAAAAACCTGATGCAGGAATTGACCAAAATCCGCACGGTAATCTCAAAGCAGATTCCCGATTCGCCGCACGAGGTTTTGCTTGTTCTTGACGCAACCACCGGCCAAAACGCAATTATGCAGGCCAAAAAATTTATGGAGGCTGTTCAGGTTACCGGCATCTTCCTTGCCAAACTCGACGGCACAGCCCGCGGCGGAATCGTAATCGCTATAAAAGACCAACTCGACATTCCCGTCAAATTCATTGGTTTAGGCGAAAAACCCGAAGATATAGCCGAGTTCGACCCTGATACGTTTGTTGAAGCGCTGTTTAATTATTGACCATCGAGCTTTGGCTGCGCCTGCCGCCGCCATTCCATAGCGAACAGATTCAACGGCACAAACCCGAATCTCGCTGCTTATACGCTTAGTTCAGCGGGGGCTTTTGGGGTGATTTTTCCGATAGTGATAAATTTTTCCGCTGCCTGAACGACCGGCGGCTTGTGAATTTTTTCTTCCTCAATCATCGTCGCGGCCGTGCCGATAGCCCGCAATTTTTTATATCTGTTATCAAGCAGATTTTCGAGTTTTGTTCTCTTTAGCTCTCGAAGCGTCTTTACAATATACTGCTCAACATTATAAACAGTGTCGTGAATATTTCTGTGCGCTCCGCCGAGAGGTTCGGCAATTATCGCATCGGCAAGACCGAGCCTTTGCAGTTCTTTGCTTGTTAGTTTCAAAGCGTCTGCCGCCTGTTCAGCGGCTTTTCCATCACGCCAAAGTATCGCGGCGCAGCCTTCCGGCGAAATTACAGAATAATACGCGTATTCAAGAATTGCGAATTTGTCGCCTACGCCGATGCCAAGCGCGCCGCCTGAACCGCCTTCGCCGATTACGATGCAAATCACCGGCACTTTCAGCCTGCTCATTTCCATCAGATTTACAGCGATGGCCTGTGCCTGCCCGCGTTCTTCGGCGCCGATTCCCGGATATGCGCCGGGCGTGTCAATAAGCGTTACGACTGGTATGTTGAATTTCTCCGCAAGTTTCATTTTGGCTAAAGCCTTGCGGTAGCCTTCAGGGTTTGGGCAACCAAAATTGCATTTGATTTTCTCTTTTATATCTCTGCCTTTGTTCTGGCCGACGAGCATTACCTTTTCTCTGCCGATATGTCCCAGACCACAGACTATCGCGTTATCGTTGCCAAAGCATCTATCGCCGGCAAGCGTGCGAAAATCCTTAACCATAAGATTGAGATAATCGCCTAACAGCGGTCTTTTGGGATGTCTTGCGACCTGAACGGTCTGCCACGCGGAAAGACTGCCGTAAATCCGACGAAATTCCGCCACCTGCGCACGCTGGAGTTTGCGGATTTCAGCCGAGTAGTCTATTCCCTTAACAGAGGAAAGATTTTGCAGTTCCGCTATTTGACGGTCAATGTCAACTATCGTTTCTTCAAACGATAGATAATCACCCTTATTAATTTTGTTATTTTCTGCCATAGAAAGGTTTTCCGCCGATTTGTTCAGCGGGTTGTTTGCCTTAATTAAATTCACAGTCCGTCATAATACCATTTTTAAGGCCTAAATAAAAGAAAAAAATTGACTTTAACTGTGTTTGTCGATACCTTTTACAAACTTAACAAAAGCGATTTTGTCTTCATAAGGCGTTTATTTTGAAAGACTTACATCAAATAACCGTACTCGGATTAGGCCTTCTTGGTTCTTCTGTAACCTTAGCTGTAACGCGCGGAGGTTTTGGAATAAAGACCGCTGCTTTCAGCCATAGAGCGGAAACAAGAAAAAAGGCGAAAAAGCTCGGCGTTGCCGATATTATCTTTGAGGATATCCAAAAAAGCGTTGCCGATGCCAATATGGTAATTCTTGCCACGCCGATTTGCACTTTTGAGGAAATTTTTCGCGATATCGCCCCGGCACTCAAAAAAGGCTGTATTGTTACCGATGTTGGCTCGACAAAAGTTCTGCCGCACAAGTGGGCGAAGAAAAATCTCCCAAAATATGTGCATTATGTAGGTTCGCATCCGATTGCAGGTTCGGAGCAGAGGGGCGTTGATTTTGCAAGAGATGATTTGTTCTGTAATGCCGCCTGCGTCATTACAAAAGACGCTTCGACAAATGCAAAGGCTGCTGAAATTGTCAAAAAGTTTTGGGCATCACTCGGCTGTCGTGTTTCGACAATGACACCGCAAAAGCATGATAATATTCTGGCTAATGTCAGCCATTTGCCGCACGCTCTGGCCGCTGCGCTTTTAAACGCTTCAAATTTTGAGCAGTTAAAGATGTGCGGCAGAGGTTTTGTTGACACATCGCGAATTGCGTCCGGCCCGGCCAATATCTGGGCGGATATTTTTTATACAAACTCCGCTAATATCTGCAAAGGTATTGACGAGGTGATAGCCGAATTGAACAAACTAAAAAAAGCGATTAAGTCGGGCGATAAAAAACGGATTGAAAAATTGCTCACGCTTGCCCGCGAAAAAAGAGCTAAACTAATTGAATACAAAGTTTCAAAGAAGGAAATATTGTGAGACAGTGGCGTTTTGAAGTTTTCAATAAGCCCGGCAGTTGCGACATACACGGCAGGGACGTTTTAAGCGACATTAAAGAATTAAGAATTGAGAGCATTGAAGAAGTTCAATCAGCGAGAGTTTTTCTGATTGACCCCGCACCTTCTGACAATTCAGTTTTGAATACTGGAAGGTGCGGGGTTGACGGCGAATTCGACGAGGGCTTCGCGAAAAAAATCGCCGGAGAATTGCTCGCCGACCCGGTTTGCGAACAATGCCTTATCGGCAAAAGCGCAGCTCCGGCAGGTCTGGCAAAAGCGACCATTATCGAGATACATTTAAAAAGCGGCGTAACAGACCCCGTCGCCCAATCGGTAATGACCGCTATCGAGGATATGGGCAAAAAATGCGATGCTGTCCGAACAGCGCGCAAATATATAATCTTCGGCGAAATTAACGAAAAGCAATTGAAGAAAATTGTTCGCAGACTTTCAAACGACTGCATCGAAGTTGTTGTAATCGGCGCAGACGCAGAACCGCCAAGTCCGCATCTTGAGCCTTATAAGCTCGAACTGAAAACAATCCAGCTTACTACGCTTGATGAGGCCGGACTTGTGCAGTTGAGCAAAAAGATGGATTTGTTCCTCAATGCTATTGAAATGAAAACCATTCAGGATTATTTCAAATCCCTCGGCAGAGAGCCAAGCGATATCGAACTTGAGGCTCTTGCTCAAACCTGGAGCGAACACTGCGTACATAAAACATTAAAGAGCAGCGTCGATTTTGATTTCAACGGCGAAAAAATCCATTTTGACAATCTCATCAAAGAAACGATTTTCAAAGCTACAAAACTTTTAGACAAAGACTGGTGCATAAGCGTCTTCCGCGATAACGCGGGCGTGATTGAATTCGACGAGACGGACGCGATATGCTTCAAAGTCGAAACACACAATCACCCATCCGCGCTGGACCCTTACGGCGGAGCGGCGACAGGCATCGGCGGCGTTTTACGCGACCCGATGGGAACAGGCCTGGGCGCAAAGCCAATCGCAAACACAGATGTTTTCTGTTTTGCCGAGCCAGACAAAAGTTTTGACGAAATCCCCGGCGGCATTCTTCATCCAAAAAGAATTGCCAAAGGCGTTGTCGGAGGCGTTAGAGACTACGGCAACAGAATGGGTATCCCGACCGTCAACGGCGCAATTTTCTTCGATGACCGCTTCCTCGGCAATCCATTAGTCTTCTGCGGCAATGTCGGAATAATGCCGAAAGATAAATGTTTCGGCAAAACGAACACAGGCGACCTCGTTATGGTTGTCGGCGGCAGAACCGGCAGAGACGGCATTCACGGCGCGACATTCTCCAGCGGAGCTATGACGCACGAACATGAAACAATTTTTTCGCACGCTGTGCAAATCGGCAACGCGATTACCGAAAAGAAAGTCCTCGACACGCTCCTGCAGGCCAGAGACGCGGGGCTTTATGACGCGATTACAGATTGCGGCGCGGGCGGCTTGAGCAGTGCGGTCGGCGAAATGGGAGCGGAACTCGGCGTGCAGGTGAACATCGACAAAATTCCGCTCAAATACGCAGGCCTGAATTACACCGAAATCTGGATTAGCGAAGCGCAGGAAAGAATGGTCATCGCCGTAAAGCCGGAGAACCTCGAAAGAATCAGCAAAATTTTCGCCGATGAAAACGTCGAAGCCACAGTCATCGGCGAATTCACTAACGATAAAAAACTCACGCTCAATTATCAGGGTACGCAGGTTGGCCGGCTCGATATGGATTTTCTGCACGATGGCCTGCCTAAGTATTCTCGAAAGGCAAGCTGGCAGGAAAAAACCTTTAGCGAACCTGCGCTCGAGAAAAAAGAAAATTACAACGATGACCTTATGAAAATTCTTTCGACATATAACGTCGCGAGCAAGGAATGGGTCATTCGCCAGTACGACCACGAAGTCCAGGGCGGCTCGGTAATCAAACCACTCGGCGGAATCACAAACGATGCCCCCAACGATGCCGCTGTCGTCCAGCCGAAATACAATTCAAATAAAGGCATCGCTATCGGCTGCGGAATCAATCCGCTCTATGGCGACATCGACCCATATTGGATGACCCTTGCGACAATCGACGAGGCGATTAGAAATATAATCTGCGTCGGTTCAAGGCCGGATAGAATCGCGCTACTCGATAATTTCTGCTGGGCGGACTGCAAAAAAGAAGAAACTATGGGTTCACTCGTTCGGGCTTCGCAGGCCTGTTTTGATGGCGCGATGGGCTTTTCCGCTCCGTTCATTTCCGGCAAAGACTCGCTCAATAACAATTTTCTGTGCGATGACGGCACGGAAATTTCAATCCCGGCCACAATGCTCATCAGTGCAATGGGAATTGTTGACGATGTAAATAAATGCGTAACGATGGACTTGAAATCCGCAGGCAATCATCTGTTCGTTGTCGGACTTACCAAAAACGAACTCGGCGGCTCACACTATTACAAAACCAAAAATCAGCTCGGCGCAAATGTTCCAAAGACCGATTTGAAAATCGCGAAACTGACAGCCGAGAAAATTTATAAAGCGATTGACGCTGAACTTATCGCTTCCTGCCACGATTGCAGCGAAGGCGGCATTACAGTCGCTCTTGCCGAGATGGCATTCGCCGGCGGCCTCGGCATTGACGCTGATTTAAAAGGCCTTGCAAAATCAGACGACTGCACAAACATTGCTTCGCAATTGTTCAGCGAATCCTGTTCGAGATATATTGTCGAAGTCGAGCCTAAAAATTACAATGAGTTTGCGAAACTTATGCTCGGCGTTCCGTTCGGCCAAATCGGCAAAGTAGTCAACGACAAAAAAGTCATAATAAAAGCAAACGGCAAATCGGTAATTAATGCCGACATTGATACATTAAAAGATGCCTGGCAAAAACCTTTGAAGTGGTAAAATTAGGATAGAGATTTAACTTTATGGTAAAAGCGATAGTACTAAGAGCGGCGGGAATTAATTGCGACCTCGAAACGCAGCACGCGCTTGAACTTGCCGGTGCGCAGGCCGAGAGAATCCACATAAACAAAGTAATCGAAACGTCCGGCATTCTCGACGATTGTCAGATATTGGTAATCCCAGGTGGATTCAGCTATGGCGACGACGTTGCAGCAGGCAAAATCCTCGCAAACCAGATTATTCATCATCTTGCCGACAGATTAAGAACTTTCATCGACGCAGGCAAATTAGTTCTCGGAATCTGCAACGGCTTTCAAGTCTTAGTCAAGACCGGCGTTCTCGGAAAGATTGACATAACAAGTCCACGCCAGCAAATCACAATCACAAACAACGACAGCGGAAAATTTGAAGACAGATGGGTATATCTGGAACCATCGAGCAAAAAATGCGTCTTCATCGACCCGAACAAAAGGATTTATCTGCCAATTGCGCACGGCGAAGGCAAGGTCGTCTTCGAGAGCAGCGAAATTTTTGAAAAAGTAAAAGCCGATGACAGAGTTGTATTCAGATACGTTGATGAAAACGGCAGCTTCGGCGATTTTCCAATTAACCCAAACGGCTCGACAGATTCAATCGCGGGCCTTTGTGATTCCACCGGCAGAGTGATGGGGCTTATGCCGCACCCCGAAAGATTTGTCAGACATACCCAGCATCCACATTGGACGAGATTGAAAGATAAGACCAGAGCCGACGGCAGAACAATTTTCGACAACGCCGTTAAATATGTAAAAGAAAACATATAATAGTGAATAGTGAAAAACTTCGTAGGGTGGGCTCTTAGCCCACGCGGTTTTGTCATCTCTGAAAGCGTGCTTCCAGTCAAACAAATAATTTTAATATTTTTAAATCGTTTATCGAACCGCTTTTATGGTTTTCAACCAAGTCATCTCTTCGCCGTAATTTCCGGCATAATTTTCTT